>Ga0247778_1000619_pt1 | contig 36358 bp, 29 predicted proteins | sample UWRJL049202B5_FD_179939 | JGI IMG/M metagenome (GOLD analysis project Ga0247778, IMG submission 179939) | Plant litter microbial communities from Arlington Agricultural Research Station in Wisconsin, United States - UWRJ-L049-202B-5 | ecosystem: Environmental > Terrestrial > Plant litter >...
TGTGACATGTCGCGCCTCCTTGCTGCTCAGGAGCCTGCATGGCGCATGCCAGGGTGCAGTCCACGTCGAGCGCCTGGCAGCTGCGCCAATGGCGATGGCGATGGCCGGGATGGCGATGGCGATGGCCGGGATGGCGATAGCGATGGCGATGGCCGGGATGCTGATGGCCAGCGCCGCTTACTGGTAGCCTTGTGCCTGTAGCTTGAACATTCGGGCGTACTTGCCCTCTTGTTCGCGCAACTGTTCGTGCGAGCCCTGTTCGACGATCTGGCCCTGTTCGAGCACGATGATGTTTTTGGCCATGCGCACTGTCGGAAAGCGATGCGAAATCACGATCGTGGTGCGGCCTTTGGCAAGCTCGCGGAAGCGCTCGAAGACGGCATGTTCGGCTTCCGCGTCGAGAGCTGCGGTGGGCTCATCGAGCACCAAAATGTCGGCTTCTTCGCGCATGAACGCGCGCGCGAGGGCTACTTTTTGCCATTGGCCGCCCGACAGTTCGCTGCCCTTTTCGAACCAATGTCCGAGTGGTGCGTCGAGGCCGCCGGGCAGCGTGCGCAGTAGTTCGCTCGCGCCGCCGCGTTCGGCGGCGCGCTCGATGCGCGGTTCGTCGGCTAGGTGGGTCACGCTGCCCAGGCCGATGTTCTCGCGCAGCTTGAGTTGGTATTTGTTGAAGTCTTGGAACAAGACGCCGAAGCGCCGGCGCAGCTGTTCCGGATCCCAAGTCGACAGATCGCGGCCATCGAGCACGATCCGACCTTCACTCGGTTGGTAGAGTCCGGAGAGCAATTTGACGAACGTGGTCTTGCCAGCGCCATTTTCGCCAACTAGGGCGATGCTGTCACCCGGCGCGATCGTCAGATTGAGATGGCGCAAAGCCCAGGCGTCCTTCCCGGGATAGTGAAAGCCCACGTTCTCGAAAGTGATCCCGTGCCCGCCGCTCGGAGCGGACGCGCGCGAGAGCGCGGTCTGCTGGGCGAGCGCGGTCTGCTGGGCGAGCGCGGTCTGCTGGGCGAGCGCGGTCTGCTGGGTGTGCGCGGTCTGCTGGGTGTGCGCGGTCTGCTGGGTGTGCGCGGTCTGCTGGGCGAGCGCGGTCTGCTGGGTGTTTGACGCTCGTTCGAGTTGCGCGCGCTCGTTCGCCTCTGCGAGTTCGATGTAGCTGAACAGGTTCGACATGTACAAGTTGTGCTCGTACAAATTGCCGATGCCGCTCAGGACGGATTGAAAGGCTTGCTGCCCTTGGCGCAGCGAGACTACATACAAGGTGAGATTGCCGAGCGTGATGCGTGCCAGTGCGGCGGCTACGGCCATCACCGCATAGGTCGCATAGAAGGCAAAGGTGCCGATCAGGCTGAAAATATGTGTGAGTAGGGCACGCCGGATGGCAAGCTTTTTGTCTTCCTCGAAGAACGATTCGGCGAGGGTGCGGTAGCGATCGAGCAGGTGCGGCCCGATGCCGAACAGTTTCACCTCTTTCACGTGCTCGTCGTTGGCCAGCACGTACTCGAGATACAAGAGCTTGCGCGACTCTGGAGAGCGCCAATTTCTGATCCGAAACGCGATCTTGGAGTAGCGCATCTCCGAGAGGGTGGCGGGCAGGGTCGCGAGCAAGAGTCCGAGCACGATCCAGGCGCTGAAATGCGCCAGCAGTACGGCGTAACCGAGCAGCGTCACCACATTTTGGATCAGGGCGAAGCTCTCGCTGAGTAGGGCGACCGGCCGCGACGAAGCTTCGCGGCGCGCGCGGGTCAACTTGTCGTAGAACTCGGCGTCCTCGAAGAACGACAGATCCAGGCGCAGGGCTTTGTCCAAGATCTGCACGTTCACATCCGTGCCAAGGCGCGCGCCGAGCAGCGAGCGGACGAGCCCCTGCCCGCGTTGCGTCGCTGCCGAGAGGGCCACGAACAGCAGCTCGAGAGCTACCCAATTCAAGGTCAGCGGCCGGCTGTGTTGCACTACTGCGTCGATGATGCGCTTGCCGGCGTAGGCAACCGAAAGCGGCAGCACCGCGCCCGCGACGCTGAGCCCCGACAGGTAGACCAAGAGCGACGGCGATGAAGCCCAAACCAGCTGCAGAGTCCGACGGGTATGCCCGAAAAGCTCTTTGGTCGCGCGCAAACCGGGCTTTGCTGCTGAAGGAGGAGGAGGAGGAGAGACCTGCAAGCCCAGAACGTAACACCCGAAGCCACGCGCCGACACTCTGCCCGATCGGTCAGGGGAGCCGGAGCCCGACGCCGAAGGCTGAGACGGAACGCGCCGCCCAGCGTGACCATCCATCCCAAAAAAAGACACCAAGAGGCGCCGTGGAGCGCTGGGGACGGTTGCCGCGACCTGACTTGCCAAGTAGTGAGTTGCCCGTTCCGCGAGAGTGTGGGATCTGGGCCCGGCTAGGAGTGCGCGTGCAGTCGATCATTTCCGTCACGAACCTGACCAAGACGTATGCCTCCGGATTTCAGGCGCTCAAAAACATCAATCTGGAGATCCGGCGGGGTGAGATCTTTGCCCTGCTCGGGCCGAACGGCGCTGGCAAGACCACGCTGATTGGCGTCGTGTGCGGCACCGTGAACCCGACTTCGGGCAACGTCGTTGCCGATGGTCACGACATCGTTCGCGACTATCGCGCGGCCCGCGCAAAGATTGGCCTCGTACCGCAAGAGCTGTCGACCGACATGTTCGAGACGGTTTGGGACACGGTGTGCTTCAGCCGCGGCCTGTTCGGTAAAGCCAAGAATCCGGCGCACATCGAGAAGGTGCTGCGCGAGCTTTCGCTCTGGGACAAGCGCGAAAGCAAGATCATGGCCCTCTCTGGCGGCATGAAGCGGCGCGTGTTGATCGCCAAGGCGCTCTCGCACGAACCTCAGATTTTGTTTTTGGACGAACCCACGGCTGGCGTCGATGTCGATCTGCGGCGAGACATGTGGCACATGGTCCGATCGTTGCGAGAGACGGGCGTCACCATCATTTTGACCACGCACTACATCGAGGAGGCGGAGCAGATGGCGGACCGCATCGGCGTGATCAACAAGGGTGAAATCATCCTGGTCGAAGAGAAGACCGCGCTGATGGAAAAGCTCGGCAAGAAAGAGCTGATCTTACAGCTGCAAGAGCCGCTGTCTGGGCTGCCCGCCGAGCTCGCCGAATTCAGCTTAGCCCTTGCGCAAGAGGGCAAGCAACTCACCTATACGTTCCACGCCGAGCGCGATCGCTCGAAGATGGCCACGCTTTTGCGCAGGCTTTCGGAGCTCGGTATCGAATTCAAAGATTTGCAGACGCGCGAGAGCTCGCTGGAAGATATTTTCGTCAACCTAGTCAGGGCAAAGTCATGAATCGTCATGCGATTCGCGCCATTTTCATGTTCGAGATGGCGCGCTTCTATCGCACGCTCTCGCAAAGCATCGTCGGCCCGGTGATCTCGACCTCGCTTTACTTCATCGTCTTTGGTTCGGCGATCGGCTCGCGCATGACCGAGATCGAGGGCGTGGGTTATGCCGCATTCATCGTGCCCGGGCTGACCATGCTGTCGCTCCTGAACGAGAGCATTTCCAACGCTTCGTTCGGCATCTACATGCCCAAATTTTCTGGCACGATTTACGAGGTTCTGTCGGCGCCCATTTCGTATCTGGAGATCGTGATCGGCTACGTGGGAGCGGCCGCGACCAAATCGGTGATCATCGGCACGATCATTTTGATCACCGCGCGCGTGTTCGTCACCTATCACATCGCGCACCCGCTGTGGATGGTCGCGTTCCTGGTCTTGACCTCGGTCACCTTCAGCCTATTCGGCTTCATCATCGGCTTGTGGGCAGATGGATTTCAGAAGTTGCAGCTGGTGCCGATGTTGATCGTCACTCCGCTCACCTTTCTCGGGGGTAGCTTTTACTCGATCAAGATGCTGCCGCCGTTTTGGCAGCACCTGACCTTGTTCAACCCGGTGGTCTACTTGGTCAACGGCTTTCGCTGGAGCTTCTATGATGCTTCGGATGTGGGCGTGGGGCTCAGCTTCGGCGTCACGCTGCTGTTCTTGGTCGTCTGCTTGGGCATTACGCGCTGGCTGCTTCAATCTGGCTATCGCCTGAAAAACTAGGCACGATTTGGGCTCTGACGGCGGCAGAAAGGTTTTCGCCCGCGTACCCCTAGCTACGAGCGAGATGGTTCGCGTCGCTCTGCCTCTGTTCGCTCTGCTCTACGGCTGTGGCGGAGGTTCACCAGCTATTACGGGTGGCGCGGGTGGCGCGGGTGGCGCGGCCGCCACATCCGTCGGCGGGGGCGGTGCGGCGGGATCGCACACGGGCGGTGCGTCGGCGCTTTCGGTTGGGGGAACCGCGGGCAGCGCGGGCGCGCTGAGCAGTGGCGGCTCGAGTGACGCAGGACATGCGGGCAGAGTGGCCAATGGCGGGGCGTCGAGCAACGGCGGAGCCTCGGGGGACGCCAGCTTGGGCAATGGCGGGGCAGGGGGCGGCAGTGCGGGGGCCGGCAGTGCTCGCGGCCTACCGGACCGCGCGAGCGTGCTCGCAACGCTGCGCCTCGCGAACACGTACTTCGTTAGTCAGTGGCCGGACCCGGCGAAAGCGATCGACAGTTCGCACCCGAGCCACATCTGGACCCGCGCCGTTTACTACGAGGGCTTGTTGGCGCTGTACGGCATCGATCCGCAGCCGGCTGATCTGAGCTACGCGGTGGCGTGGGGGGCGAGCCACACTTGGGGTCTGAATGGCGGCGCGACCACGCGCAGCGCCGATAATCAATGCGCGGGGCAAACCTACCTCGATCTGTATGCGATCGATCCTCAGGCCGCGCGCATCGAGGATATCCAGACGGACATCGATCGGGTGGTCGCAGGTGCCGCCGTCGACGATTGGACGTGGGTCGACGCGATTCAGATGGCGATGCCGGTGTTCGCCAAGTTGGGCGCGCTGGGCAACTCCGCCGCTTACTACGACAAGATGTACGCCATGTACTCGAGCGCCAAGAGTTCGCAGGGCGCCGCGGGTTTCTACAGCAAGACCGATCATCTATGGTGGCGCGACGCGAACTTCGATCCGCCCTACACCGAACCGAACGGCAAGAACTGCTATTGGTCACGAGGGAACGGCTGGGTGTTCGCCGCGCTCACTCGCGTGCTCGACACCATCCCGGAGAACGAAGCGCATCGAGCTGAGTATTGGGCGGATTTCGAGGCCATGGCCGAGGCGCTGCGCGGGGTTCAGCGCAGCGACGGATTTTGGAACGTGAGCTTGCACGATCCGACGCATTTCGGCGGACCCGAGCTCACCGGCACTTCGCTGTTCACGTACGGCATGGCTTGGGGGGTGCGCAAAGGGGTTTTGCCAGCGGCCCGCTATCGACCGGTGATCGAGCAGGCGTGGCACGCGATGGTCTCTGCGGTGCACACGGATGGCTTCCTCGGCTACGTGCAAGGCACCGGCAAAGAGCCTGCGGATGGTCAACCCGTGACGTTCAGCAAACAGCCGGACTACGAGGACTTTGGGTTGGGCTGCTTCCTGCTCGGAGGCAGTGAAGTGGCGCGTTTGGCTCTTTAGAGCCAGTCCTAGAACCCCGGACCGAGCCCGCCAAGGAGACGCGAGCGAGCCAAGGCGCGCCGACGAGGCGTACCTGGAAGGTACGTCGAGGAGGCGCAACGCAGGATTGCGAAGCGTATCCGTAGGCGGGCGACGGGAGGGGTTTTAGGACTGGCTCTTAGGTGAACAGCACGGGTTGGCTGCCGAACGGCGCGAACAAGGCGTCCGGGAACGGAGCGTTGAGCTTGGGGCGCTGGGCTACGTCAAGGAAGTGCAGCTCTGCCGTTTCATCGTCGAGCGCACCGAGCGTTCCCCCAATCACGCGGCACTCGAATACGGTCACCGTGTACTCGACGATATCTTCCCCGTACCGGAGTCGAAATGGCTCCCCGCCGAACACGCCCGCAACGGCGGTGGGTTCGACGACCAAGCCGGTCTCTTCGTGCACCTCGCGCACGACGGCCTGCGCCGGCGTTTCACCGGGGTCGATCGCGCCCGCTGGAAGATCCCAGAGCCCGTTGTCCGCTCGCACCAGAAATAGGACCTGCCCGGCCTCGTTGCGAATGATTGCGGCCACGCTGGGCATCATCACCAGATCAGACCCGATGTGTGAGCGCAGCTTCTTCAAGTACGGAGAGATGCCCATTTCGGGGCTCTCATAGCGCGAGTTCAGTCGGCAATCGATGCGTGAATGCGGCGGGCGGCGGGCAAGCGGTCGAACTCGGCCAGGAGCGCTTCTGCTTGCGCCCGCGTGGCAGCGGGCAGTGTCAGCGTTTCGCCCTCGAATACGCAGCGATCCACGAATTGTTGTGCCTCCCGCAGGGGGAGCCCCAAGTTCCGCTCGATGGCGCGGATCACGGCCACGGTTCCGATGCTCATCGGACCGCAGCAGTCGCCTTCTATCGCCAATACGATCCGAGCCATCGTTCGCGCCGCCTAGCATGTCGCACTTTGACTCGCCCTGAAATGGCAGAATCGCACCGTGCCCGGCTGGACACGGCGCGATGGGCCGCTCACTCGAGGGAGCTCACTGCACGTGCACGCGTCGTTCGGTCCAGGTGGCGCCACCCCGGTCGTCGTGCACGACCATCCAGAGCGTGAGATCCTGCCCGGAATCGGCCTTGCGGGCGACGAAATGCGTTTCGGGATCTGCGGCGATCTTGAGCTCGTACTCGAAGGTGCCCGCGGTCGAGAAGTATTGGATAATGACTTGCTCGTGGAAGTCGACACCGAACTCGCTCCTGCCGGTCTCGACGCTGTTAGCGGTGGGGCGCGCGCTGATCGCGTGCTTGGTGTTGTCTGCGCAGGGCTTGTAGTCGTTGTTGTCGGTATCGCACGCGATCACTCGTTTGACTTCGTTCTCGGGCCAATCTGCGCCGTCGAACAGGACTTGCTCGATTTGCGGATTGTCGTTCCGGTCCGTGGCTCGGACTTGAACGCGTTTCAAACCGACGATGTATTCGTCGAGCCCGAAGACGCGCCCGGTGCCCGCTTCCTTGCACGAGAAAGGCAGGGTGTTCGAGGCTTGCTCGAAGCTCAAGTCCCCCGGGCAGGCGATGCTCAGGATGCCCACCATCGCCGACCCCCCCGCGCTCTCCGGTAATGAACTGAGCGCGTCTGCCGGAACCGTGTAGCTGAAGTGACTGAGCCCTGGTCCTTGCGCCAAGATCCCCGTGCCGCCGCTAGTTATCGCGTCTTCTGCGATCTTGTTCATGCAACCTTCGACGGTCGAGGCGTCGGGGTTCACGCACGCGCCCCAGGCCCAGGTCACGCTGCGACCTTGGGGGTCGTAGCTGAGTGAGCTGACGTTCACCGTTTCACCCGGCTGGGCAAAGGGCACGTCCGCCTGCTGAGCGAGGACGCGGTAGGAGGTGACCCGGGAGCCGGGATCGAACTCCGCGGCGCAGCCCAGCATGCTGACTAGGCCCGAGAAAAATCCAATAGTCGCTAGCTTTTTCATAGTTCGCCTCGCAAGCCGATGATCGGCAAGAACGGAATGCCAGTCAGGTTCGAGCTCTTCGAATAGTTGTAGTTGTAGGAAACGCCCTCGGGATTTTGGTGCACGTAGGCGTTTTGGATATCGAGGTACGCGCTCAGCTTCCACGCGCTGAAGGTCCAGGTTTTGTCGATGCGCAGATCGAGTTGGTGAAAGGCGCCGGTGCGCGCGGAGTTGCGATCGTTCGAGCCGATGGGTGCGTAGGTGCCCGCGTCGTAGTCCATGACGCCCCCGAGCTCCGGAGTGTACGGAGTGCCGGAGATGTAACGAAAGCGTGCCCCCGCTTGCCAGCCGCGACCGAGCTTGTAGCTCGCGAGCGCGGTCAAGATGTGCGTTTGATCGTAATCGAACTTGTACATTGCCTGGCCCGCGCCGTCGCGCCGCTCGCTCCGCGACAAGGTGTACGCCACCCAACCGAAGAAGCGCCCCTCGGGTTTGTAGCGGAGCAAGAACTCCGAGCCGAAGACCCGACCCGTGCCGATGTTCTGATAAGATTGCCCGTTTTGACTGCTGCTCGCGGCCGCGACGGGGACGACCAGGTGGTTCAGATCCTTGTAGAAGCCTTCGACCGAGAGCTCGATCGGGTGACTGAGTTCCTGCTCGAAACCCGCGCTGTAGTGGATCGCTTCCGGGCTGCCGACGCCCTTGTTGCCGAACGGCTCGATGCTTTGGTACGGCTGCGGCGGTTGGTGGTAGAGCCCGACCCCACCCTTGAGGGTAGTGCGCGGGTAGCCGGCGTGAAGATCGTAGCGAGCGCCGAGCCGCGGGTCCACGGTCCAGCCCTTGGTGTCGCTGTTGTAGTCGGCGCGCACACCGGGGAAGAGCTTCAGGGCGGCCACCGGCGTGAGCTCCAGCATGGCGTAGGCGGCCGGGCGAAACACGTCCGCTTTGCCCTTCAACTCTACGCTTTGGCGTCCGAACAGTGGCCCCGAATTCTGCGTGGAGTCGAAGTCGTTCGGGGGCGCTTTCCAGGTCACGTCGTAGTTCGCGTACTCGATATCGATGCCGGCGATGGCAGTGAGCGCGGGCGAGAGCTGGGCGCGGAAGTCCGAGCGCGCGCCGATCGCGTTGGACGTCAAATCGAAGCCCATGTCTCCGATGTTGAAGTGCTGACTTTCTCGGCCCACCGAGATCTGGGAGCTGACACGCATCGCGCTCGAGGGCCGCGTTTCGAGGCGCGCTTGCACGCGCCCAAAGCTGGTCGCTTGCGAGGCATCGCCGCCCAGCGCAGGATCTTTCGAATCCGGGCTATTCAAGGTCAATTTGAAGCGATCGTCGGCCCCGAACGCGAACAGGCGGAGCGTGGTTTCGCGCGAAAAGTCGTGCTCCACCATGGCTTGGTAGTCGTAGTAGACGGGCGCTTTGGTGACTCCGACGCCGCTCTCCTTCAATGCCGGTCCGAGCCAAGCGTCGAGCCAGGAGCGCCGGCCGGCGAGCATGAAGCGGGTGCTCTTGCTGACTGGGCCCTCGACCAACATGCGGCCATCGACCAAATCGAACTGCAAGAGTCCACCGAGGCGGTCCTTGCGCGGCGAGCGAACACCGACGTCGACGACGCCGCCCATGGCACGGCCGTACTGGGGCCCGAAGTTGCCCGGATAAAAGTCGAGCTTCTCCAGCATCTCGGTCGGAATGACCGAGGACAGACCGCCGAAGTGGTAGACCATCGGAATGTTCGTGCCGTCGACGAACACCTGCGTGTCGTTCGGTGACGAGCCGCGTACGATCAACATGCCGTCGCCACCCGGCGGTCGCGCCACACCCGGCATGTTGCCGATGGCGCGAATCGCGTCGCCGTTCGTGCCGGGAATACGGCTGATTTCTTCGGCGGCGATCACGTGTTTGGTGGGCTCGCGCGGCGGCTTTTCGCCTTGAACTTCTAGATCCAACGCTTCGTCTCCGGCGGCCACGGTGGCCGTCACGGGCGGGGCAACGGGGGCAGGGGTTTTGGCCAGCGCGGGCGCAGCGGCTGCCACCGGCGCCACTGGCTCGCTCGGCGGCGCGAGCTTGAAGTCGAATACGTAACGGATCTTGGCCGGGATGGCCTCGCCGTTCTTCAGCGCGGGTTCGAAGCGCAGGGCGCGCGCCGCATTGATCGCTGCTTCGTCGAACTCGGGGCCCGCCGATTCCGCGACGGCGACGTCGCTGACCTGACCCGTGCGATCGATGGTCAGCGTGAGCGCAACGCTCGCCGCTTCGCCGCTCGCGCGTTTGGCTTCGGGGTACGTGGGTTCGATCGGTTCGACCAATTTCGGAGGCACGAGCGCCGCCGTATCCGAACCACTGGGTTGTCCGATTGCGATGCTCGGATAGGCGAGCGCACAAGCGACTGCGATCCAACTGAGTTTCATGATTTGCCTCACTGCGCCGGCCTAGAGCAACCTTCGGGCCAAGTGCACGGATCACCATCAGTCACTCGCTTCTCCTTCAAGGCGACTTCGATCGGCGCCGCGAGCGTTCGGGACAGCTGTCCGAGTTCGCTTCTTCGCTGTCCGTGTCGGGCGGACAGCTGTCCGCAGGCGATTGTTTCGTGCCTCGCGCGCAGCACGAAAATGGCGCAATTCGAGCGAACCCCGCGCAAGGGCGGCGCTGGCATACGCCGTGCTTAGTGGCCGGGCATGAACTCGAACATCGTCGAACGGTCCAAACACATTTTACTCGAACTCGGTGCTACCCCAATCATGTACTTGATGATCGCGCTCAGTGTCGTGAGCGTCGCGATCATGATCGAACGCGGTTGGTTCTTCGCCATGGTCAGCGAAAACATTGCCAAGCTGGCCGAAGCACTCGGCGAGCGCTTGAACGAACACGACTTGAACGGTGCGCGCGATTTGGTCTCTGCTTCGAAGTCGGCCGAGGCGGCGATCGTCGCGGCGGGGCTCAAGCAACTCGGTCGCGGCGCGGAAGCCGCAGAAGAGGCCATGGCCAGCGCGACCGCGCTGCAGCGCATGCGGCTCGAGCGGCGCTTGGCATTCCTCGGCACGCTCGGGAACAACGCCCCTTTCATTGGCCTGTTGGGCACGGTGATCGGCATCGTGCAGGCTTTCGATAAACTGCAAACTGGTGGCGCGGGCAGCGCGGCGGGCGGCCCCGCGAGCGACGTGATGGGCGCGATCTCGGAATCACTCGTGGCCACCGCGATCGGCTTGGTCGTGGCCATTCCGGCCGTCGCGGCGTTCAATTATTTTCAACGTCGAATCCGTGCCACGCTCGCCAATTCCGACGCCTTGACGCACATCTTGCTGGCCTACGCCAAGGGTGAGGCCGCGCTGCCGGGTGGTCAGTCTTCACACCCCGGTTCGCGGCGTTCGGCCGCGCTGCGCGAGCAGCCGGACAGCTTCAGCATGCAACGCATCAGCACTCTCCCTGGTTGACCCACAGAACGAACGGAACGTATCCCCATGGCAAATGTCAGCAGCAACGACGACGACGGCATCAACGGCATCAACGTCACGCCCCTGGTCGACGTGACCCTAGTTCTGCTCATCATCTTCATGGTCACGGCCAAGCTGATCGCGGGTCACGGCGTGCCTCTCGATCTGCCCAAGGCAGCCACGGCCGGGACGACCCAAACCATGTTGACTTTGAGCATCGACGCGCAGGGCAAAGTGCTCGCCAATGGTCAACCGGTCGCCAGCGACGCGGCCCTGCGCGAGCAGACCCGCCAAGCGCTGCACCAAAACCCGGAACTTCGCACCGTGATCGCGGCCTCGTCTGCGGCGAGCCACGGCAGCGTGATGCACGTGGTCGACACCGTACGCGACGCAGGCGCAGTCAAGATCGCGTTTGCCGCCGATAAAATAGCCTCGAACGCGAGCAAATAGTCGCGCGCCATAGGAGACGACCATGAGCACCCATCAGACCGAAATGCCCCTCGACTCACTCGTCGGGGAGCTGTTCGGACGCGCATCCAAGAAGAGCACGTTAGTGACCGTCGGTTGGGTGTTGGCGCTGGGTAGCCACGCCGCCGCCGCGCTGCTGTTCGCCACCCGCTATGAATCGACCGCGATCGAGCGCACTCCACCACCAGTAGAGATGGAGTTTTTGGCGGCGCCCGAGCCGCCCCCGCCCCCGCCCGAAGTCGCGCCGCCAGATGAGCCGAAGGCCCCCGCCACGCACGCCGCTGCCGCCGCGCCACCCGCCGCCGCGCGCGCTGGGAACTTGCACGTGGCCAAGGCAGATGCCGCACCCGCGCAACAACCAGAAGAAGCCGTCGACTTCACCACCGATCCGCACGGGGCAAGCTACGGCGGGGGCGTCGTCGCCGTGGGCGGCACCGCCGCATTGGGTGCGGCCGGAGCCCGCGTTGCCCCGGTCAGCGGCAATGCGCCGCTCGCTCCGGTGACCACTCGGCCCGTTGGCGACGCGCTCACCCCCGTTTCGGACCTGAGCAGGAAACCGCGCCTGCCTGGCGGTGATCCGTGCCACGGCTTTTTCCCGGCCGGCGCTCGAGACGACGTCGGCGACGTCGCGGTGATGGTGACGATCGCCAAATCAGGGCGCGTTTCCCAGACGCAGCTCGTCTCCGAATCGCCACGCGGCCAGGGTTTTGGCGCGGCCGCCCGCACCTGTCTCACGAGCCAGGCGTTCATCCCCGCGCTCGACCGCGCCGGAAACGCCGCCGCCACCGCGATTCGCGTGAATCTGCGCTTTAGCCGCTGAGTTTCGGGGTTCGGCTTGGAACCGCAAATGCTATCTTCCGGCCCCGCGGGCGCTCATGGCCGATTCTCCGTCACCCAAAGCCAACAGCGTTCCTCCAGACATCAGCGGTTGGATGGCGGGCGAGTACCGCCTGGGGCGCAAGTTGGGGGAGGGTGGTTTCGGCACTGTGTACGAGGCGGTGCACCCGCTACTCAAGCGCCGCGCCGCAGTGAAGGTGCTTCATCGCATCGCCGGTTCCGACTCGGATGCGGTGCTGCGCTTCGTCGCTGAGGCGCGTGCGGTGAACCAGATCAAAAACCGCCACATCATCGACATCTTCTCGTTCGGGAAGCTGGCCGATGGCCGTCACTTCTACGTGATGGATTTGCTCGAAGGCGAGCCGCTCGATCGCTTCATCGCGCGCGAGGGTCGTTGCAGCGTCGAGAACACCGTGCAACTGCTCCGTCCCATCGCCGAAGCGCTCGACGCGGCGCACGCCGCCGGTGTCGTCCACCGCGATCTCAAGCCGCAAAACATTTACCTGATCTGGGACGCAACCGGCGAGACCGTGCCAAAATTGCTCGATTTCGGCATGGCCAAGCTGCTCGGTGATTCGCGCGTGCACACGGTGAGCGGTACGCCGTTGGGCACGCCGCTGTACATGTCACCCGAGCAAGCGCGGGGCGACGTCGTCGATGGCCGTTCGGACGTTTATGCGCTGGGCGTGCTGTGTCACGAGCTATTGACCGGGCGACTACCGATCACGGGCGAAAATACGATTGCCGTGTTGATGGCGCACATCATTCAAGCGCCACCCAAGGTATCGGAGGTCTGTCCGGATCTTTCGCCCGAACTGGATGCACCGATCCTGCACATGCTGGAGAAGAAGCCGGAGCAGCGCCCCGCGACGGCGATCGAAGCGTTGAACGAGCTGGCGTCCGCCGCGGAGCGCGCAGGTGCGGTCGTGCCCGCGGGTCCGCCGCGCTTGTCGCGGCCGCCCCCTGATTCGGAAGGGATTCGTGAGCATTCGCGGGAGACCGCCGACACGACGCTGCAGCCGTTTTCATCCGGCGCTGGTGGACTCAGTGACGCTGATCAGGGGCGTGAGGCCATGGTGCGCAGCGCGAGCCTGGCGCACAAAGAGCGCACGCGCTGGCCCTTGTGGCTGTTGCTCGTCGCCGTTGCCGCTGCGATCACCCTCTGGCTCAGCCGGGGTTGGCACGATTCACCCGTCGCTACCGCGCCGTCTGCGTCGGCCTCCGCGCCTGCCCGAGTGAGTGCACCCGCCGCCGCTACGCCTTCTGCCTTGCCGAGCGCGGTGAGTGCGCCGGTTGCACCTAGCGCCGCCACCGAACCGAGCGGGCACGAGGTCGCGCCGGCCAAGCCCCCCAAGCGCGCTCCCGCCCCAGCCGTGCGCGCGCGTATTCCGAGCGATCTCGAGAGTCCGTTTTGATGCGGAGTTTGCTGTTTGCTCTCGGCTCGCTTTCGTTGCTGGCCAGCGGTTGCACCCAATTTCCGAGCATTCCCGACACCGGTTGCGGCAACGGGGTGATCGAGGCCGAGACTGAAGATTGCGACACTTTCAATCCGTACCCCGGAGCATTGTGTCTGCCCAAGGGCACGGACAACGCCTGCCATTTGGCTTGCTCGCTGAACGACGACGGCGTCCAACGTCCCTGTCCGCCAGGTTGGGGCTGTGATGCGGAAGCCATTTGCCGCGCGCCAGACGGCCAGTTCAGCGAGTCCACCTTGGCCAGCGACGTCGGCGCCTGGACGTTGAGCGCAGGTGATTTCGATGGTGACGGCCATGACGAGGTGATGAGCAGCGAACCGCTCGACGCGACCGGCGCGACGCGCTTGAGGTTCAACTATTTCGATACCCAAGGCGCGCTCAGCGAGACCCGCCTATTTCCGAAAACCGTTCTCTCGCCCACGATCAACCAGATCTCGCTGACCGATGCGAACAGCGACATCGCCTTCACGACGGGCGCGTTGGGCGTGATGTACGGGCGCCGGGATCGCAGCTGGGTGCCGGAAGTGTTCAGCTCCTATCGCCGTGCCAACGCCAGCGTTCGCGTGGTCGGGATTTACGATCGGGCCGTGCAATGGTCCGCGGCTTTCACCAGCTTCATCTCCTCTGGCAGCGAGACCGGCTTTTACCTGGGCAGCCCCGAAACGGGCGAGCTCGAGCTGCGCCTGGGCGTGCCAGGTTCCATCGCCCAGCTGGCAGGTGATCTAGTCAGCGGCAACGTCTTCGAGGACACCAAGCATTCGCCCTGTTTCGAGCCCGTGTTCGCGATGCGAGGAGCCAGCTACTTCAGCGTCGTCGATGTTTGCGATTCGGACGAAACGGGCGCACCGATCTGGCGGAACCAATTCGCATTGACGCAGATCTCGCTCCAGCCTGCGGCCCGCATCGACGCTGCGCCGCAGCTCGTGGACGCGAATGGTGACGGCCACTTGGACGTGTTGCTCGGAGCGGGCGGGCGTCCCTACGTTTCCTTCGGCGACGGCAGCGCGCTTCGCGTCGCGACTCCGTATCTGGATCACGCGGAAGACCCAGCTTTTCCCGAGGGTACGCCGTTGGCGGCCGCTGACTTCACGGGCGATGGCGCGCTCGACTTCGTCTACCCGGATCGTTTGGTCGTCTCGCGGACGGCTCACTTCGGAGCCACGCCGACGTACCAAGAAATCGGCAACCGCCTGACTACGCCCTGGACCGTGGCCAAGATCGCCGACTTCAACGGCAATCGCACGCTCGATGTGGTTGCGGCGTCCAGCGGCAGCCTCAACCTCGAGTTCTTCAACGGCACGGGCACCGACAACCTGACACCCAGCACCGTCTCGACTTCCGCCCCGGTCCAGCTTTTGGATGCGGGGGACTTCGACGGTGACTCGATCACGGACTTGGCATTGTTCGAAGTGCCGCTACCGGGCGAAACGGTGAGCACATTGAAGGTGGCTTTTGGCAGCGCATTTGCTCCGCTCGGCACCCCGCTCGCGGTGGGACGGATCCAAAATGTCGAAGCTTTGACCAGCTATCAGGACGCGGGACGGGACAACTTGACCGTGTGCTCGAGTGAAACGGTCGGCGAGCGACGCTACGGCGCGTTGACGCTCCTGTCCGGTGGCCCCGATCGCGTTCCGTTCGCGCCCTTGACCATGACCGAGTTCTCTTCGAACGGTTCGGTGCAGGACGCGAGCGCGTTTGCCGTCGTCTCGGGCCGCTTCACGCACCCGGATCAGACCGACCTGGTGGCGCTGGCCTTTTTTCGGACCGACGCCGGCGCGTCACCGATCAATGTTTGGTCGGTGCCCTCGATCACGCAGGCCGGCGTTTTTCCGGTGCGTTTGCCAGGGCAACTCGATGCGCGCTTGAGCCCCGTGGTGTTCGGGCTCGACAACGATACCTTTACGGTCGACGTTGCGGCCACTTCTGCCGATCTAGATGGCGACGGGCTTGACGAGGCCATCTTCGCCATGCCCGCGGACGGAGGCAACCACTGCGGTCTGCTCGTCCTCGGCCGTGATGCTCGAGGTTCGCTCGGCAGCGCGGCTCGAGCGCCGGTAATCATCGACGAGGCGTGCGCCGACCCGCAAATTGCCGCCGTCAAATTCACCAAAAAAGGCCCGCCGCAGCTAGCGCTCCTGACCGGTAAAAGCGGCGCGGACGATCGCCACCTGTATCTGCTCTGGAACGACGGTACCGGCCAATTTGCTGGCCAAGATCGAGCGCAGATCTCCGCACCCGAAGACTCTCCGCAGCAATTCACGGTCATCCCCTTGGACGGTGAGTATGCAAGCTTCGCGTACCTGACGAAGGACGCTCTGCGCGTGGTTCATGCGCCCAACGCGCGCGCGTTCGCGAGCCCACAAACCTTGCCCGGTGAAGTGACCGTGAGCAACGGCACGGGCATCGTCGCGGCCGACGTCAATGGCGACCACCTGAAAGACCTCGTATTTTCCGAGTCCGGCAAGTTGCGCGTCCTCAAAGCGGGACTCAAAGCACCATGAAGCGCGCGCTGATTGCCCTCGTGCTGGCGCTCGTCTCGTGCCCGCTGGCATTGCTGGCCGCCGATGCGCCGTCGGATCTCGAGCGTGCCAAAGAATCCTTCAAAGCCGGCGCCACCGCGTACGCGGCTGGCGACTACCTGGCCGCAATTCAAGCGCTCGACGCGGCCTATCAACTCACTCCCCTACCGGCGATCGCATTTTCTTTGGCGCAAGCGCATCGCCGGCAATACTTCGTCGATCACGAGCGCGAGCATTTGGAGCGTTCGGTCGCGCTCTTTCGTCAGTACGTGGAGCTCGCGCCGAATGGCTCGCGGCGTGCCGATGCGCTCGATGCGTTGTCGCAACTGGAACCGCTCGCGGCCGCGCAGTCCAAAGCGGCTTCGTCCGGCGCGAGTAGCGCGGAAGCGGTGCGCCGCACCCGCGTTTTGGTGACGGCAGACGCGCCGGGCGCCGAGCTCGTGCTGGACGGTGCGCCCGCTGTGCCCTCACCGTTGATTCGCGAAGTCGAACCGGGCAAGCACCGGGTGCGAGTCAGCGCGCCCGGCTTCTATCCGAGCGAGCGCGAGCTGACCGCGGTCCCTGGCGAGCTCACGCTGACGCCCGTGCCGCTGCGCGAACGACCGAGCACGCTCGGGATTTGGACCTCGCCCGACGCAGACATTTACATCGATGGGGCGTACGCTAGCCCCGGCGGCGACGCCGTGATGGTGCACTTGCCGAGCGGCAAGCATCGCGTTGCGGTCGGCCAAAAAGGTCACGTGGTGGCGCTGCGCGAAGTGACCCTGCAGCGCGGAAAGACCCAGAATATTCGGGTGACGCTCGAGCAAACGCCGCAGCGGATCGCTTCCCAAGTCTTGTTCGCGGCGGGCGGTGCGTCGCTCGGTACCGGCCTGGTTTTGAGCGCGTTCGTGATTCGCGAGGAGGGCAGCGCCGAGCAGTTTTTGGGACAGCACGCGCGTCGGAACGTGAGCGCTGCGGCGTTGACGGGCTACAACACGTCGATCAACGAGCGCGATCGCTTCCGGCTGGCCATGGGCGTGTCACTCGCCGCCTCCGCAGGTTTTTTCATTACGGGCTTGTTCTTGCACGAGCTCGATCAGCCGGATCCGCAGCTCCTCTACCGCACGGCACCGCGACCCGGAAGCGAGCCGCGTCCGGCTGCAGCCCGCGTGCACCTGCAAGTGGCGCCGCTTTTTTACGAAAACGGCCTTGGGGCCATGCTCGGAGGTACATTTTGAGCTCGCGTAGACTTGGCCCGACTCATGCTTATACGGCTGAGATGAATCTCCGTGTCCGCTGCCTGGCCGTGTCTGCGGCTGCAGCTTGTGCATTCAGCGCGCAGCCCGCGCGCGCGCAGGGCACGGACACGCTGCCAACCTTGGATGACAGCCCCCCTGCCGCGCCCCCGCCCACACCAGAACCCCCCACGCCCGCGCCGCCCGTGGTCGTGCTCGATCCCTCACAAAAGCCGGGTCGAGTGCCCACTGGTCCCCTGCGGGCGCAGCGCCGCTTGGTCTTGACGGGTGAGGTGGGGTGGAACGGAATCGCTGGTTTCGGGCCAAATCTGACGTATCGCGTCCACCCGAACCTGTCGCTCGATGTGGGAGCGGGCCTGTCGCTGGTAGGTTGGAAGGTTGGTCTGCGGGCGCGCTATTTGTTGCTCAAGGGCCCCGTCACGCCGTTCATTGGCGTCGGTGTCATGACCGCCAGTGGCTTGGGTACCGACCCGATCGACTTGAGCGACAAGAACGACGATACGAGCCGCGAGCCGTTGCAGGTCAAGGTCCACGCTTCGAATTGGCTGCAGAGCGTGGTCGGGATTGATTGGGTATCTGCCCGTGGTTTTACGATCATCGGCAGCGCTGGCTGGGCCCAAGTCTTGAGCGACGATCCGGTAGAAATTACCTCTGGCACGCCGACTCACGACGAAAAGCAGGCGCTCAACGCCCTATTCCGGAGCAATATCGTGGTCACGATAGCGCTCGGTTACTCGTTTCGCTGAGCACTACCCGGACACTTGTCCGGACGAATGTCCGAAGCTGTCCGCTCAGCCGCGCGTCAGCGTGAGCCGCCCGGTGCGGCTGGGCAGCGCCACATGACGGCTCGGGAGCCAGATCGAAACCACGATGCCGCCGCCTTCCCGTCGCGCCACGCGCAGCTTTCCGCGGTGCGCTTCGACGATTTCTCGACACAGGGCCAGCCCCAAGCCGGTGCCCTTTTCCTTGGTGGAAAAGAAGGGCAAAAGCGCATTCTTCAGCACTTCGTCGCTCATGCCCGTGCCGCGATCGGCGACGGTCAGCGTCGCGGCCCCGCCCTCGGCCGGCGTCACCGAAAGCTCGACGCCCGCGGGGTCGCTGCTGGCTTCGAACGCGTTTTTGAGTAGGTTGATCAAGGCTTGTTGGATCTGCCCGGCGTCGAAATAGCCGTCTTGCTCCGGCGCTTCGCTCACGTGCAACGCGGGGTAGAGCATGCGAATGCCCTCCAAGAAGGGAGCCCACGCGACGCGCTCGGAGCGCGGCTTGGGCAAGCGGGCAAAGCGCGCATAGCCTTCGAGGAACGCGGCCAGATGCGAAGAGCGCTCTTCGATCGTATCGAACACGCGATCCAGCTTGGCGATTTGCGCCGGATTTTTCGCGATCAAACGCGCCGAATGCACCATGGAAGAAATCGGCGCGAGCGAGTTGTTCAGTTCGTGGTTGATGATCCGGATCACCTTCTTCCAAACCTCGATTTCCTGGCGACCGAGCTCCGGGGTCAGGTGCTTCACCATCAAGAGCGTGTACGGTTCGTGTTCCAGATCGAAGTAGCGCTTGGCCAGGTGATACGTCCCCGATTCGCCGTCTTGTTCGACCGTGAACAGCGCGTCCGTCTCGGTCAGTAGGCCTTGGCGGAGCGCCTCGGGAGCGCGGTCGAGCAGGCGCAAGAAGTTTTCGCCCGTGAGCTCGCGCCCTTCGAAGAACAATTCCCGCGCTTCCGCGTTGGAAAATAGCAACTTTCCGGTTTGCCCGTAGAGCACGATCGCCATCGGCGCGTTCTCGACCACCGTTTGCAATAGTCGCTCTTTTTGCTCGTGCTCGGCGCGCACCTCAGCCAGTGCTTGCTGGAGCGCGCCGGCTCTGAGCGCGGATTTGCGAGCCTGCGACAGCGCAATCAGCAGCCCCACGCTCGTTAGGACGAGCGCGACCAAGCACAGCGTCATCAAGCCTTGGGCCTGCGCTCGAGCTCGATGCCCAAGCGGTCCATGCGCCGGTACAGGGCCTGGCGGCTGATCCCGAGCAGGGCAGCGGCGGTCGCGATCACGCCCCCGCTCTCCACCAGTACACGCTCGATCTCCATGCGCTCGGGATCCTGCGCCGAAGCGGGGCCGCCCGCGGGGGCCGCCGCAGCGGCGCTGAACGCCGGCTCGATCGCCGACTGAGGCGCGCGCTTTGCGCCGTTGGCCGCTACCGCGAGGCCGAGATCGCTCGCGGTCACGCGCGCCCCCTGACACACCAGAGTCGCCCGTTGGATGCGGTTTTCGAGCTCACGCACGTTCCCCGACCAATCGTGATCGACCAGTGCGCGGCGGGCTTCGCTGTCGAGCTCGTAGTAGCCGCCGTTGCGCTCGGCGTGCCGACCGAGCAAGAATTCGGCAATCGGCAAGATGTCGTCCGGGCGATCGCGCAGGGCGACGATCTTCAATTCGATCACGTTCAGCCGGAAAAAGAGATCTTCGCGGAACGCCCCTTGGGCAATCGCGCGCGGCAAATCCGCGTTGGTCGCGCTGATCAAGCGCACGTCGCTTTTGCGCGTGGTGTTGCTGCCCAGGCGCTGAAATTCGCCGGTTTGCAGCACGCGCAGCAGCTTCATTTGGCCCATCAGGGACAAGTTGGCGATCTCGTCCAGAAACAACGTGCCGCCGTCGGCTTCCTCGAAGCGCCCGATGCGCAATTTCTTGGCGCCCGTGTAAGCGCCCGCTTCGGCCCCGAACAGCTCGGCCTCCAACAACTCATCGGGCAGCCCGCCCGCGTTCACCTGCACGAAGGGGCGGTCTTTGCGTCGCGAATTGGCCTGCACGATCTGCGCGAGCCGCTCCTTGCCCGAACCGTTGGGACCGGTGATCAGCACCGCCGCCTCGGAGGGCGCGACCTTCGCGGCCAAGGTGACGACCTCGTGCATGGCGGCGCTGGCGTAGATCAGCCCGCACAGGTCGTGACCGTGCGCGAGATCGGCACGGGCGCGATTGGTTTGCGTGCGCAGCCGCAAGTTTTCCCGGGAAAGCTCACGCAAACGCAGCAGATTTTTGACCGTGGCGATCAGCTTGTCGTCGTTCCAGGGTTTGGCGATGTAATCGCTCGCGCCCTCGCGGACCAGGCGCACCGCGGTTTCCAAGGATTGAAAGGCGGTCATCAGCAGCACCGGCAAGTCCGGATCGAGCTGCTTGATTTGACGGAGTAAAGCCTCGCCTTCCTCGCCGCTGGTCGCGTCGCGGTGGTAGTTCATGTCCTGCAGCACGACGCCCAAATCTTCGGAGCGCACGAGCTCGAGCGCGCGCTCGGGGGTGCGTGCCGTCAGCGTCTCGAGCCCGTGCACGTCGAAGAGCAGCTCGAGTGCGGCGCACACCGCAGGTTGGTCGTCGACGACTAGGATCTTGAGAGCACTCATGAATTTCCCACCTGACGGCGCCGAGATTGCCACAACGTCGCGAGGCTCGTCTCAGCAAGTCGCATGCCAGCGAGATCCGGACACACCACCGGTCGCTCGCGAAAATCACAGCTCTTCCTACAAAGCAACCCTACCTCTAAACTCCGCAAAAATAAGACATAGTTAGGAAGAGTTCTTGCCTCTAAACCAGCAAGCAAACGAGACAGCGGTGCGCAGTTTCAGCCAGAGCGTTGATTTCTGCGCGCTTTCCCTTGCGCAATCCCGCGCTACAGTGGCAGCAGAGTGAAGCAAGTCGAGTGGCGCCGTTGGTGAGCGTCGCTCCACGACCTTTTCGAACTTTGAGATTGGGTGCCCCTATGTGGAACCGGTTCCTGCTAAATCGTGGCTCTTTTCGCGCGCAATTGGTTGGCGCTTCACTGTCGCTCGCGGTTCCCGCTTTGCTTGCGATGAGTTGCTCGTCGAGTTCGCCCTCGCCCGATACCGGTAGCGCCGGCGGCGGGAATACGCCGGGCAGCGCCGGAAAGGGCGGCTCGAGCGGAGCTGGTCCTGCGGCGTGCGCGGGCACGTTGTGCAACGGCGTCTGCGTCGACACCAAATCCAACTCCTCGAATTGCAATACGTGCGGCAACATTTGCCCCACCACCGCGCCCTTCTGCGCCAACTCGGTCTGTTCCTCGACGTGTCCGAACACGACCTGCGGCGCTGCCTGTGTGGACACCAAGTCAGACGTGGCCAACTGTGGCGGCTGCAACATGCCCTGCGCCTCGGGCCAAACCTGCACCAACAGTGCGTGCGTGACGGTGCCGACCGGCGCGGCGGGCGCGGGCGCCGGCGGAGCGGGCAGTGGCACTGCCGGTAGCGGCGCGGGTGGCAGCGCGGGCGGCTCCGTAGTCGTTCCCCCGGGCCGCAACGGCTGCGCGGTCAAGCCCGGTATGATCTCCGACTTCGAAGAAGGCACGGCCGCAATGGCTCCGGTCGTGATCGCCAGCGAAGGCCGCACCGGCACTTGGGCGATCTTCAACGACATGTCCAAGACGACGGAGACGATCAAGGTCGAAGCCTCCGGAGGCACCGCAGATTGCGATAAGTTCGCGCTGCACGTCACCGGCTCCGGCTACAACGAATACGTCGGTTTCGGCATGAATTTCGCTGGCACGGCCGAAGCGCCCACCGTTTACGACGCGAGCGCCAAGCAATTCACCGGCATTCGCTTCAAGGCCAAGGCGGGCACTGGTGCGGACTCGAAGTCGCCCGTGCGCTTCAACCTTTCGACGCCCTTCACCGAAGACAAGGCGAACCCGGGCGGCGCCTGCACCGCGGCCGCCGCGAGCACCAACAAAGCGGCGATGGACTGCTACCAGCACTTGGGCAAGTTCATCTCTCCCGGCAGCGCGGATGGCCAGCTCGGCAGCGCGTACAAGACGTTCACGTACTGCTTCGATCGCGATCTGTACCCGCTCTCGTTGCCCAGCAACGTGACCAACGCCCAGCGCGACGCCACCGCCAAGAACCTGCTCAAGCTGCAGTTCCAGTTCAACCAGGGTAAGGACTACAGCGGCTCGTATCAGAAAGCTGGCTATCCACCCTTCGCGGTGGGGTTGCCCTTCGACATCTGGGTCGACGACGTCGAGTTCATCACCGGCGCCTGCACGAGCCCGGCAACGCCCTCGCCCTCGAACGGTTCACCCGCCAAGCCCTTCCCGCAAAACGCGGCCGTGGGCAGCTGCATGCCGGCCACGGGCGCCGCCAACTTCAGCTCGGCGATCGCTCAGATCTACGCCACATGGACCAAGAACTTCGTCCAGAGCGATCACATCGTCGCTCCTGAACAGAGCAACGCCGTCACGTCCGAAGCGATGGGCTACGGCATGATGATCGCCGCCGCGATGGGCGACAAGACAGCCTTCGACAAGTTCTCCGGCTACGTGAGCGCCAATCTGTCGAACGGCCTGATGAATTGGAAGAACGGCGGAAGCGGCTCGGCCAGCGATGCCGACTTGGACATCGCCTACGCGTACCTGATGGCGAACCTGCAGTGGCCGAGCGGGGGTTACAAAGCCAAGTCCGACGCCATGGCATCGGCCATCGCCAGCAAGGACCTCAACAGCAGCGGCGTGGTCACCGGCGGCAGCCAGTATTCGATGGCGCCGTTCAACCCGTCTTACTTCGCGCCGGCCTGGATGCGAAAGTTGAGCGGGCTTGCGGGATCCATCGGAAGCAACTACACGCTGGTCAACGCCAACGTGAACGCGCCGACGGGCGGCCTTCCGACTGACTGGGCCGACTTAGGCAATGGCAAGCCGTCCGGTCCCGGCGGCGCGCAAGTCACTAGCGAAATCCAAGATGCCGGCGGAGCCATGGGCTACGACTCAGCGCGCGTTCCGTGGCGCCTCGGTATGGATGCGTGCATCAACGGTTCCAGCGCTGACACCACTGCGGTCAAATCGATCGTGTCCTTCTTCGCTGGCAAGTACGACGCAGGTGCGAGCATCGACTTGATGAAGGCAGGCTGGATCAAGAGCTCGGGTGCCGTGCACCCCAAGGCGATCGATATGCAGGGCTCCTATATCGGCCCCATGGGCGTGGGTGGCATGGCCGCAGGCAACGCCGCGATGCGCGATCGCGCATTCCGCGCCATGTTGGATATCTTGGAGAACGGTGATTACAACCACACCTACTTCCCGTCGACCGTTGGCCTGCTCTCGCTGCTCGCCATGAGCGGCAACTTCCCGACGCCCTAACTCGAATCAGTACCGTCCCCGCCGCCCGTGCTGTGGGGAACAACTAACGGCCCGCATTTCGAGGGTTGGAGCGGGAGCTCCAACTCTTGGATTGCGGGCCGATTGGCGTTGTGCCACGCCCTGTCCGCGGGGCCTCCGGGCGGAGGTCGAGAAATCGCGCAACTCGATTTGCGCTCGGTCGATAGGGACGGCATGGCAATTTCAACGAAGTTTTCGAGGGCTGGCGCGTGGCTTATCCTCGGCGGGCTAGGGGTCGTCGCGGCGCCGGGGATGGCGTGCTCGTCGGAATTTAGGTCCTGCTACGACACCAGAACGTGTCCTCCGAAGCCGCACGAAGAGGCGGGCGCGGCCGGTGACGACTCGGATGGCACGAGCGGGGCTAATGGGCAAACCACCGGTGGCTCGGGCGCTGACGGTGCTGGACGCTCGGGTGCGTCGCCAGCTGGCAGTGCCGGCACGAGTGACGATGGCGATGGTGGTAGCGCGGGGAGCGCCTCGGAAGTCACCTGTGTGCCGGATCAGCCTTTGTGTGACGGCGACCGAGCAACGGTCTGCAACGGGTCGGGGACCGGCTATATAGGTGCGGGCATAACGTGCTCGTCGGCTGAGACTTGCTTGGCGGGCGTGTGCGAATCCCACGAATGCACGCCGAACGCCCGTTTCTGTGAGGCGGGGACGGTACGCCAGTGCACGGATGATGGCCTGTCCTCGATGAAGTTAGAGACCTGCGCGAGCGGTCAATACTGTGATGCGGCCAGTGCAAAATGTCTGTCGGGGGTCTGCACTCCGTCCCAACCAGCGTGTGACGGAACGCGTGCGACCACTTGCAAAGCAGACGGCTCTGGCTTCGTCACGGCCGGCCAGACCTGCTCCTCCGCCGAGACCTGTGAGGCTGGCCAGTGTCGCGCGCACGTCTGCACGCCAAATGCCAAATTTTGTCAGGGACAAGACATCAAGAGCTGCTCTGCGAGCGGACTCAGCTCCACTGTTCAGACCACGTGTAGCAACCAAGCCTGTGTCGAGAACGCGGGTGACGCGAGCTGCTCTGGCGTCTGCACTCCCGGTCAAACCAAGTGCTCGGGTAACGGCGTGCAGACGTGCAATTCTTCAGGTGCGTGGGGCGCGGTATCTGCGTGCACCAACAAGGTCTGCACGCAAACGGGCAGCGGCGCGGCATGTACTGGCGTTTGTGCTCCCGAGGCCGTCCGCTGTTCCGGCAACGGTTTTCAGTCGTGCACCGCGTCGGGCGCGTGGGGTTCCGTGATCGCGTGTGCGGCCGTGACACCGGTATGTGTGGCGGGGGTGTGCGGCTCGCCTGCCAGCTGCACCGGGTTGGAAAATGTCTGCGGTGCCAGCGGGAACGACAGTTGTTGCTCGTCGCCATCGGTGCCGGGAGGCTCCTTCAACCGAATGAATGACAGCGGTTACCCGGCGACGCTCAGCTCCTTCCGGCTCGACCGCTATGAAATCACGGTCGGACGTTTTCGTCAGTTCGTCGCCGCTTATCAGCAAAATATGATCCCAACGGGGACTGGGAAGAACCCGAACAGCGCGAGCGATCCCGGTTGGAACACCAGTTGGAACTCCAAGTTGCCGGTGGATAGTGCTGCGCTGCGGGCTAGCGTGAAGTGCAGTTCCGGGCAGCAGAACGCGAACTACGAGACTTGGACTGATTCACCCGGCGACTACGAGTATCTGCCGATCAATTGCCTCGATTGGTATGTCGCGAACGCTTTCTGCTCTTGGGACGGAGGCCGCCTGCCCACCGAGGCCGAATGGAACTATGCGGCGGCGGGCGGAAACGAGCAACGAAATTACCCGTGGGGTTCTACGGTGCCGGGGGCGAACGCCAACCTAGCGGAGTACGGTTGCTATTCCTGGGGCAGCGGCACGTCCGACTGTGTGAACGTTGGCACCAATATCGCGCCGGTGGGTGTACCCGCTGCCGACGTCGGCAAGTGGGGTCAAGCAGGCCTTGCGGGGAACATGCGCGAGTGGGTGTTGGATGCATATTTGAACCCTCTCCCCCAAACGAGCTGCAACAACTGCAGTACCCTCACAGGTTCCGACAAACGGGTCGTACGAGGCGGCGGTTGGAGTCAGGAGGCGGCGTATCTACTCACGAGTTACCGTAGCGCTGGTCCTTACCAGACAGGACAGGGCGCGCGGTGCGCCAGGGCCGAGTGACCGATGGCGACCTGACAACCGCGACGGCGCTAATCCGGTGTTGGCTCGCTGCTGCCGAGCCAAACGTGCAAACGCCACTGCTCTTGCTTGAGGGGCGCTCGCGATCCCGCAGCGCAGCTCGAGGCCGCCCGAGTTCCCGACTCGGTGAGCCTTGGGCTCAGTCCGCTGTGTCGGATGAAGCACCGCCACTGGAGTGGTTGCGGGGATGTCGACTTCTCATCACGCGGGCCCAGCCCAGCGCCGACGCGCGGGAACTCGCTGGGCGGCGCTGTGCCGCCCAGCGAGGTGCGTGGCTCGACCTGCGAGCGCCCATCCTCCTTGATTCTCGCCATCGGCGCGCAGCGACTGCCGATGAGACGCTGCGTGCAGCCGGTTTTGCCTTCATCAAGCAGCGCCAGACCGCGCGTCGGCCGGCGGGTGCTGGGGCGAGGTCAAAGCACGCCTTCGCCGTTAGCGCGAGCGCTTGGCGGCGCCGAGTACGAGTATGTCTCTCACCGTGCCGAAGTCGCGATCGCGGGTGACGAGAGCGGAACAGCCCTCTTCGAGTGCAATAGCGAGCTGAAATGCAGCCGGCGGCTTCATTGCATGGCGTAGCCACAGGCGGCCAGCGAATACACCGATATCAGCATCGATGTCACGAATGCTCCACGGCGGATTTTGAGTGATCGTCCGCCGATAACGCGCAGCCAGAGCCTCTCTGAGGCCTGTTTCGCGTTGGACCGTCTGGTTTATTCGCCCTTAGCGGACTTCCCGAGGAGGGCGTCCAACTGTTGGTAACAGGCGTCCAGCCCCTGGTCCATGCCGGAGGCGATGGCGCCGTCGCGGGCGTCTTTCGAGTCGTAGGTTTGGGTGATGTTCATGATGGTCGAGCCGGCTTCCTCGGCGAACGCGTGCTTCTCGATGAGCGAGCCGACGACCTGGCCGGAGGGCAATGCCATGGTTTCGGTGTGAATGGCGTGCTCGTGCGGGACGACCTCCGTGAACGTGCCGCGGAGTGTCATGGCCGGATCAGCATCGTCGCTCTTCCACGCGAGATCGAGCGTGCCGCCTTCTCGCGGTTCGCACACGCAGGTGGTCAGGGTCCAGCCCGGGGGAGGCAGCATCCAGCGGCGCATCCTGTCCGGGGTGAACATTGCTTCCCAGACCAGCCGACGGGGCGCGTTGAACGTGCGGGTGAGGACAATCGTAGTGGCCGTGGGCGTCGAAATTTGCAGGTCTTTGAGCGCGCTAGACGGGGTTTGGTTCATGGTTTGGTCCTTCTGACTGAGCACCCGCAAGGGAATGAGCGGGCTGTTGGTGGTGAAACGGTCAAGGGCGACGAGGGCGCGATTGCTCCTCGGATTTCATCTCATCGAGCAGCGAGTCCAAGGCTTCGAACCGGGCCTCCCAGTTGCGGCGGAACTGCTCGGTCCAAAGCATGGCCTCCTTCAGCGGCGCGGCCTCGAGCCGACAGAGGTGCTCTCGACCGGCCACGCGGCGCCGGACGAGCTTGGCCCCCTCCAGCACGCGCACGTGCTTGGTGGCCGCGGGAAAGGTCATTTTGAGGGGCGCGGCGAGCTCGCTCAGGTTGCGTTCGCCACCGGACAGCTGGCGGATGATCGCGCGCCGGGCAGGGTGAGCCAGCGCGTGAAAAACCAGATCCAGCCGCGGTGAACGATCTAAAACCATGTGGTTTACTATACCGATTGGTTTTACGATTGCAAGCGCCATCTGCGCTGGAGTCGGCAGCCTGAGCCCGCCACGGTTTGGCTCGACCGCGGCGAAGGAAGCGTCAGCGGCGAGGGCTCGATTTATTCAGAATGCGTTCACGGAATTGGAAACGGACGCGCGGGCGCGAACCTCGCCCGAGCGCGAATCAACATATTGAGCGCACCGAACTGGACCTGAAGGAGCGCTCCGCTTTGTTGAGCTCGATTGAAGGATGCTCAGGAGTCAGCATGCGCGCTCTTCTCGAAGCTCAAAGACAAGACCAAGGCCAATAAAACAGCAGTATATCGTGACAGAATGCTCAAAATGCATGCCGTATCCCCCACGGATTGACCCCCTCGCCGGCCCCCTGGGCTTGACTTCGCGGATCGAAAAGAGCGATGTCCCGGTGGGATTCTCGGGGATGATCCCGACAACGATCGGACAATGGGATGGGGAACTTGAAATTGGGTGGGCTTTCGATGGTTTCGAGTGTGCTGTTGCTGGCTGCCTGCGGAGGCACTGCAAACGACCACAACGGCGCCGGAGCGGGGCCGGAAGTCGTCGCGAGCGATGGCGCGCCGGTCGTGATCGAGGTTGGAGGTCGCGCGTTCATGCTCCGAGAAGCATGGTCTGACACGGATTTCGAACGCATCCTGGACGAGGGGCGCCCGGAGTTGCCGTCCACCACGCCTGAAGTGTTGGCCGCGCAGATGCGTGCGCACATGATCAAAGACGGTCACTATTATATCGAGCTCGAACCCAATCTCGAGCTCGCCGACGAGATCTTGAACAGCCCCCAACCGACGCCCACGACCGGCCAGGCGCCGCGCGAAGCTCGCACCATCATCGGCAGCGATAATCGAACGCACTGGGGTACCAACCTGAGCTACCCGGCGACGGCCATCGGCTTCAACAATAGCCGCGGCTCGGGCGTCAAGATCGCATCGCACGCGCTCTACACCAACGCCCACGTGATCTACGAGACATTCGCGAGCACCAACGGCTGGTACTGTAACAACGAATCGGTTGCGAACTCTTGCGCCACCTGGCCCGCCTGGCGCTTTGGCGTGGAGGGGACCAGCGGCTTTACCAGCTTCACGAGCAACGGCTGTTACTGGCAAACGATCACCACCGCATTCATCGGTCTCACCAGCGGCAGTTCGATGTGGGACATCGCTCGCTGGGACTACGCGGCGATCAACACCGGCTCATGCAGCGACGGAAATACGGGCTGGTTTGGCACGCTGATCGCCACAGACCAGCAGTTGTTGGACATGAGTGGGTTCGAGTTCGGCTACGCCGAACGCGCGACCTGTCCGACGGGCTCGACAGGCACCGCCGGGACCAACCTTTCAAGCACCGATTGCCCCGGTACCGGGAGCTGGCCGGGGTCGACCTGGCAGCTCACGGGGCTTCCCGGCTCGGCGCCCTACACAGGGGCCCGACTCTGGTTCGGCAGCGACAACAACGTCGCCGCGGGCGACGGCAACGCCGCATTCACGGTGAAGAGCACGATGGACGTCACCCACGGGAATAGCGGCGGCCCGCTCTATTGGCAAACCAACGATCGCTACGTGGTCGGCGCTTGTTCGGGTCAAAACACGACGACCACCGCTTACAATCGGTTCTCCTCGGAAGTTTACAACTTCCTTCATGCCTACGCGCCTTTTCCCCAACCATGATTTTACGACCGCGAGACTTGTCGGTCCCTGCTTGCCGCTTGCTCTGGCTCGTGCCGGGAGTCCTCACCGGGCTCCTGGTTCAGGGCTGCAGCGCCACCACCCGCGATCAGAGCTCGAACGGAGGGGCTTCCAGCGCTGCTGGCGCTCCCAACATCGGCGGCGCTGCACCTGGCTCCGGTGGACAAGGCATGCTGGCAGCCGGCGGAAAGCCATCACCCGATCCGTGCGTTGGGGCGTGCACGAACACGAGTGCTCGGCCAGAGCCGCTTCCGCGTCCCCAATGTCCGGAGCTCGAACCCTCTGCCGGTGCCGCGTGTAGCGAGGCCGATCTGCGCTGCAGCTACGGTGACGCGCCAACGCCGCGTTGCCGCACTTACTACCGGTGCAGCGCCAGCAAGTGGGCGCTCGATGCGACCGACGCCTATCCGTGCGTGACCGCCACTCAGTGCCCGAGCGCACCACGACAGGGAGCCGCCTGCCAAGTCGAAGTCCCCGGCGTGCCGTGTGCTTACACGGGCTTACTCTGCTTCTGTGAGGCCGCGTCAGATGCGGCGGCCGGCGCTGACGGGCACTGGGGGTGCTACGGGCCGCCCGCGGACCCGGCCTGTCCAGCACTGTTGCCGAACCTCGGCGAGGGCTGCGCGACCCAAGCCCTCGAGTGTCACTACGCCAGCAACGGCTGCACGGCACCGCCCAATAGCACGGTGTTTTGTCGCGGCGGCGCTTGGGAAGAGGGACAAGAGCTGCTGTGCCACAGCAAGTGACCCGAAGTTCCGACGCTTCGTGCGTTGGCGCGTTCGTTTTCACATTCTTGTGCGCGGTTTCTGGCTGCGGCGGCGTGGCGCAGAACTCGCGCGAAACGTCCAGCGCTGGCGGACCAGTAGCCGCCGGTCGCGGTGGTGATGCCGAGCCGAGCGGCGCAGCCGGGAGCGCTGCCGGAGCAGGCAGCGGCCTGGCTGGGGCCGACAGCGATGCAGTGGCGGGTAGCGCGAGCGGCGGCGCAGGAGCAGCAGCGGGCGGCGGAGACACGCACGACAGCGAGCGAGCCATCTACGCTGACTACCTGGCACAGTGGCGGGTAGCACGCTCGGAGCGTGAGCCCGGTGAACCCATCCCACCAACTGATGTGGCTGCGCCCTGCTTCGACTGCGTGAACTCGCGCGGTTTCTCGCATTGCGCCTACCCGGTCGGTAGTGATTGCGCGCCGTCTACGGCATGCATCGAGCGTCATTGCCTCGATATTGAATCCTACCCGGCGAGTCTCTATGATTGCGTCGAAAGCTGTCTCCCGTCGGACGATTCGAGCTGTCGCGCACAGTGGTTGACCTTTGTCAGCTGTTCGATCCCCGCATGCGCGGCGGTCTGCGATTGAATTCGAACGGGCTGCGCGGGCTCGCTGCCGGTGTCAGCGCGCTCTTGGCCTCGTCCTGCGCGGGCGCACCGGGCACTCCTTCGACAGACGTGCAGCTGCCGATCCACGGCGGGAGCGCGGTCCCCGCCGGTGCGTGGCCGAGCTTGGCGTGGCTCGAAAATGGCTGCAGCGGCGTGCTCTTGGCGCCTGATCTGCTGGTGTTCGCCGCCCATTGCGGGCTCAGGGCCAGCTCGGCCTGGTTCGGAGATCAGCTGGAGATCACGATCGACGAGGCTGCGGGGGTCGCACCTGCGGCGTCCGGACCCGGCGTCACCCAAGTCGGGCTCGACCAGTGCGCGGCGTATCCTGCTTGGCAAATCGGCACCGATATCGCCTATTGCGTGCTCGAGCGCCCAGTCATCGACGCCAGCGCGATCGCACCGGCACTGCCTGCGCTCGCGCGCTCGCGAGTCTTGCCGGGCACCACGGTCAGCCTGGTTGGGTTCGGCCGATACTTACCCAGCGCGCCAGCGGGCAACAAGCTTCGCGTCGATGTGCCCATTCGAAGCGTCGGACAAGAGCTCGAGATCGGCGACTCGGAGTTCGGCACGTGCACTGGCGACTCCGGCAGCCCCGCGTTGATCGCCCTGGGTGACGCGAGCCAGCCGGACTGGCACGTGGCCGGCGTGCTCTCCAGCGGCAGCTCGGGTGACGGCTGCGGTGTCGGTTACTACAGCGACATCTCGGCGCTCACGAATTGGCTAGAAGGCTCGAGCGGTCGCGGGCTCAGCCCAGGCTCGGCGGGCTGGCCCGCGGCCTCACGCTGTGCCCAAGCCAGCCTGGACGCGGACGGAGTGCCCGTGAGCGGCGCGCAGGCTGCTTCGCAAGACTGCCCTGTCAAGCTTGCGGAAAGCTCGGGCTGCAGCTCGTCGCCTGGTAATCCGACCGAGTCAGGCGTGAGCGCCGAAGTGGCACTGCTCGGCGTCGCGCTGCTACTGAGGCTCCGAAGGCGAAGTTCGCGCCGTTAGCACCGTGACCCTGTCCGAAGGCCGGCAGACCGCGAAGTCTCCCTCAACCTGACGCTCGCTCGCGCCGGATGCTTCTCATTACGCGAACAGGCCGCGCGGTGAGCGCCTGCGGCGCTTTGGGACGGGCCGCGCTGGCAGAGCTGCGAGCCGCGGTGTCAACGGAGGTCAGCAATTCCGCGAGTGAGCCGTCACGCAAGCTACGCGACGCTTGCGCCGAGCCCCGCCCGCTAACCAAACCTCCCGAGAGTTCGATCGGGAACCGTACCCGCTGTGCGCGTTCGGAAGGCGTCTTCGAGATCACTGATGCGCCTGAACCTCCGCATGCGCGTTTCGCAAGTGGCTCATCTCGGTACTGTCGCTACGAACCCAAGTTTTTCATTTTTTATTTCGCGCCGCTTCTTTTCTGCTGGTGAGCCCGCGCGCGATAGCCCTCGCACGTTCGAATCGACGGCAACGGCCTGATGATGAGCTTTTTCTCATCTTGTCAGTCAAGGGTGAGTTAAGCTTTGGCCGTATGCGCGCTCCCTTTGGCGCGTAAGAAGGCCCCTCATGACCCGCGCGCGTGTGTTCGTTTCCGTCGTCGCCCTGCTGACGATCCCGGGGATTGCTTGTTCGTCGAGCAGCTCGCCCTCCGCGAGTGAAGGGGGCAGCGGCGGCTCGACTGACAAGCCCACTGGCAGCAGCGGCAATGCGCAGTCGGGCAGTGGTGCTGGCGCCGGCAGTGGCGGTGCTGCGGGCGCTAGTCAGTCGAGTACGGCCGGCGGCGGCGCGCTGATGGGTGGCTCTAGCGCAGGCGGTAGCACATCGGCAACGGGCGGCGCGGGCGCATCGGGCGGGAATATCGCGACAGGCGGCGGAGCGGGTTCCAGCTCGGGCGGGGCCACGTCGGGTGGGGCGACGTCGGGTGGGGCTTCGGGCGCAGGGACAGGCGGCTCAATGGGCACCGGCGCGGTAAACAGCGCGGGCTGCGGAAAAGCCAAAACCCTCAAGAACGGGACGATCGACATCACCTTCGGTGGCGCATCGCGGAAGTACATCCTGCGCGTGCCCGATGCGTACGATAGCAGTCACCCCTATCGGCTGGTGTTCGCCTTCGCCGAGTCCGGGTCCTCGGCGACGTCGGTCGCAAGCAGGAACTACTTCACGCTCGCGACGTTGGACACCAAAAGCAGCACCATCTTCGTCGCGCCCGACGCCGCCAATGGCGCAGGCTCCTGGAGCAAGTCGGACGTCGACTTGACCGACGCCATCCTCGCGCAAATCGAGAGCGATCTGTGCATCGACAAGAGCCGAATCTTCGCCTCTGGCTTCAGCTTTGGCGGCGCTATGTCGATTGCGCTCGCCTGCACGCGCGCGGACGTGTTCCGCGGTGTCGCGTTCTTTTCCGGGGCGGACCTCACGGGCTCTTGTCCCGCGACACTGACGAAACCCATCGCCTATTATGCGTCGCAGGCAAGCCAGGACAGCACCGGCACGCCCATGCCGAGCAGCGGCAAGATCAAACAAGCCCAGTTCGCCGAGGTGAATGGCTGCATGCCAGAGCCGTCGGCCACGACCTTCCCCAGTGCGGGCCAGCCGCACACCTGCACCGACTACAAAGGTTGCAGCGCGGGGCACCCGACCAAATACTGCGTCTTCGACGGCCCGCATGGCTGGGAGCCGAAAGACCCCGGTCAGGCGACGAGCTGGGACGCTCCCGAGGCCTGGAAGTTCATCACGCAGTTCTAACGTCCAGCCATTTCTGCTGGGCAACGCCAGCGCGCGTGGGGATGCGGCGGTGGTGGAGCGGGTGAGCGGTGTCAGCACGAGGCGGGTGGACGAATAAGCTTCTCGGCCGGCGCACATCGCGCCGTGATCGCCGTCTCCAGCTGCACGACGGGTTGCGCCGCTTGGGACTAAGTCATCCAAAGCCAGCAAACTGCGAAAGTCGTGCTCAGAGCAAGGGGTGTCGTCACAGGGTGATGACTTCAGTTCCCCAACTCACTCGAGTGAGCATCGCCCCAATGATGCGATGGGAGCTCCCCTCGATGGAGTGCGCACGATTCTCTCGGCGGCGACAACCGACGATCGACGGCCCTGATTGATGACGTGTCAGAATGAGCCGCGGACGAGGGCAATTTTTACAAAGTGTGACCGTCGTGCGAAACGCTCGTTCGACGTCGACTGAAGCGCCGCGCGCACGGCGAGATCCGCCACCGAACGTACGAGCACGTGCTTGCGCGCATGACACGACGCGTGCAATCGCTCAGGTGGGCAACGCGAACGTGTGCGCAGGGTGACGCGCTCACTCCGTTCGCCGCACTACACTCGACTTTATTTCCGATGGCTGATACGGCTGTGCGCGGTCGACTGGATGGGCGCGGTGGGTAGAACGAGCTCGTCATAGGGCGAAGAGTGGCGCAGCAACGAGCAACAGTGTCGGGCGGAAGAGGGCTATCTTCACAGCAAGCAGACGACGTCGCGCTTACCGTGGGTATCACGGGCGATGACGACGCCTTGTGCGGTTTGATTCTCCACCGCCTGGCGCGATCCGACAGCTTTCGGAGTTGCATCGCCGATCGCGATGCACTCGACGATTATTGCGCGCTGCTGCTGGCACAATCTAGCTCGGCGGGGATGTGTACAGAGCTAAAACAGCTGCGGCGGGCGGGATATACGGGGCCAATTTTGTGCGCCGGTCGAGCCAACGACCTAGAAATGATGGCGCTGGCGATCGCTTCGGGAGCGGATGATTACCTGCCAATTCCCGAGCGGCTCGACGAGATTCCGCTGCGCGTGGCCGCACTGATTCGTCACCAATCGCGAACCATGCGGCGTGCATCCGCGACGACCGCGCTGCAAGCCGAGCCAGAAGCGTCGGACGGCAACGCGGGCGATTACCACCCGCTTCCGCTTCCTCGTCAAGAGCTCGTGCGCTGCGTCCTGGATACGAATCAGCGCACGCTTACCTGCGATGGCCTAACGACCAAGCTGACGTCTAGCGAAATGCAGATCGTGGACTACCTGCGGGTACGCGCGCACTCATGGGTTACCGCGACCTCGTTGATGCAGCACGTCTTTGGCTATGGGGGCGACGCGGACAACACGCTGATCCGCGTACACGTTTGTTCGCTGCGGAAGAAGCTTGGCGCTCATGCAGGCGTCCTAGAAAGCCGTCGCACACTCGGGTATCGCTGGCGCGCTTAGCGCGCACTTCTTTCCCCCAGTCTCAGCGTAGTTGCCGCCTCTCCTGAACCCGATCTCAGGGGAGTTTTTGGGATCCACTCGGGGGGCGCGTCGGATCGGCAATGAAGTATTCAGCGGCGTTCAAAACGAAGATGGTTCAGAAGATGCTGGGTGGGCGCAGCGCCAACTCGGTCGCTCAGGAAGTGGGAGTCAATCAGCCAACGCTCTCGAAATGGCTGCGTGACGCGCGTACATTGCCGGGCGTGAAGAAACGCAAAATCGAGCAGGAGCCTCGGAAGAGCGCGGGACGGCGTCCGGAGGATTGGAGTGCAGAGGAGAAGCTGAGCGCTGTCGTGAATGCGCGAGGGCTTTCGGAAGCGGAGCTGGGGGAATTCTTGCGCCGGGAAGGATTGCACGAAGAACAGCTTCGCCAGTGGCAGCAATCGGTCGAAACCGCTGCACTTGATTCGCTGCGGGGAGCTCGTCGGACCAAGGCAAGCTCAGCGGACGCAAAGCGCATTAAGGAGCTCGAGCGCGAGCTTCGTCGCAAGGAGAAAGCGCTGGCCGAGACAGCTGCTCTTTTGGTGCTCCGAAAAAAAGCGGACGCTCTGTGGGGGGACGAGGATGCCTCCATGGAGTCGAAGACCGACGACGAGTCCTCGAACTGATCGGAGAGGCGGTCGCATCCGGCGCGCGTCAGGGCGCCGCCTGCGAGGAGCTGGGCATCGACGAGCGCACGCTTCAGCGCTGGCGCAGGCAGGCTGAAGACGGCCGCTGTGGCCCCAAGAGGACGCCGCGGAACGCCCTGACGGCACAGCAGCGCCAGCGGGTGCTGGATGTGCTCACCAGCGAGCGATTCCGCAACAATTCACCGCGGCAAATCGTGCCAACGCTGGCCGACGAAGGTGTCTACGTGGCGTCGGAGTCGACAATGTACCGAGTGCTTCACAGTGAACAGTTGCTCGCGCACCGCGGCCGGGCGCGTCCGCCAATGAACCATCGGCCCCCCGAGCTCGTAGCGGCCTCGGTCAACACGGTGTGGTCATGGGACATCACGTACCTGCGCGCGCCGGTGCGGGGCAGCTTCTTCTACCTGTACCTCGTAGAGGACTTGTACAGCCGCCGCATCGTCGGCTGGGAGGTGCTCGAAGAAGAGTCTGCTGAAGCTTCCGCCAAGCTCATCGAGCGCACCTGCCGGAATCTCGACGTGAACGGCAACGCGCTGCACCTGCACTCGGACAACGGCGGCCCGATGAAAGGTGCGACGATGCTCGCGACGTTGCAGCGGCTCGGCATCGTCGCATCCTTTAGTAGACCGCGTGTCAGCGACGACAACCCATATTCCGAAGCGCTCTTTCGAACATTGAAGTACAGACCGGGATTCCCAAACCGACCCTTCCGTGATATCGACGAAGCACGTGAATGGGTCAGCCACTTCGTGCGCTGGTACAACACGCAGCATCTGCACTCGGCGCTGAATTTCGTGACGCCCGATGACCGCTACCACGGTCGCGACAAGGGCATCCTCGCTCAGCGCCATCGCGTGTATCAGAAAGCCAGAAATCAAAATCCGCGACGATGGTCAGGCCAAATTCGAGATTGGTCACCCGCCGCAGCTGTCGTCCTCAACCCTCATCAGGTGATCGACTCCAGAACAGCAGCCTAAATTTCGCTCAAGCGGCAACTACCCTGAAATTCACCGCT
>Ga0247778_1000620_pt1 | contig 36199 bp, 37 predicted proteins | sample UWRJL049202B5_FD_179939 | JGI IMG/M metagenome (GOLD analysis project Ga0247778, IMG submission 179939) | Plant litter microbial communities from Arlington Agricultural Research Station in Wisconsin, United States - UWRJ-L049-202B-5 | ecosystem: Environmental > Terrestrial > Plant litter >...
ATAAAAATTGATATTTTAATATTTATAATTATTTTTAAATATTTAATCAAATAATAAAAATAATATTAAATTTATTAAATTTTAAAAATAAATAATATAATTTATTAATTTATTATAATATATTTATTAAATTTTTATTTTTTTTAAATAATTTTATAATATAATTATAATAATATAAAATAAATTAAAATTAAAAATATATTATTTATTATTTATTAAATTATATTTAATATCCGCGCAGGTGAGTCGGCCGAAGGCCGGTTGAGGCCTAAGGCCGACGAGCCGCGCGAGAATACAATTATTTTATTGGTCAATAAAGTATTAATGGCCAGAACCGTGCTGCGCACGGTCATGCTATCCTACATGGGTGTGAGGCCTTAGAGGTCAGATAAGACCGCTTTACAAATATTAGGGATAGTAAGAGCTCGGTAGTGGAGTTGTGGTAGAGGAAGTCTATTACACTATAAAAGGAGACTCTTTACAAATTAGGTGTAAGAGCAATAATATGAACGTGATTTTCTAGTAGGAGTGGTTCAGAGTGTCCAGGAGTGGCCACGGAATATAACTTATAAAAAGATATAAAAGATATTAAGGTATGTACAGATTTTAAGATGGTTGAAGTCAAAGTACCTATTATTTTTTCCGGCACGTAGGGTTTTCCGTTACGCAGGGATGGACGTTACGAAGGTTTTGAAAACAACCAATCCCAAGGACTCCGCCTCGTGACAACCTAAGGCAACCTCAACGTCAGCCTCGAAGATAATTTACGCTTCTTCCTCGTTCCACCACGCACAGAAATATCGTCATTGTATCAAACTCGCATGACAGAAGTCTGGCTAGATTGCATCCATTTTCAACTTATGTTCATGCCTCGAGAGATCCAGTCCTGGTGTCTTGGCAGCCATTTGCAGTTATGGGTTCGAAGTGGGAGCCTCACAAGCAGCGAATCCACGATCTTTACATTGGACAAAACAAAAAACTGGAAGAAGTGAGATCTATCCTGGAATTAGAAAACGGTTTCTGTGCCAGGTAAGTAGCGCTTCGTGTATGCGTAGGTGAGAGCGATGCCTGATATGACAACTTTGTAGCAAAACCGAGTTCGAAAGGCGACTGAAATTATGGAACTATCGGAAAAATCGAAAACAAGCAGACATCAAGTCCATCAAGAAACAACTTGAAATTCGACAAGGACAAGGCAGGGAGAGCCTAGCCTACCTCAATGGCGTCTTGATACCTCAGAGGGAAATCGAGAAGGCAACTCGTTCATTCATCTCCACACTTGAGCGATACGGGCGTGAGTCGCTCCGCACCTTGAAACAAAACCGTACATCTAACGCATTTTAAGTAAAGAGATGTGAGACGCCACCCGGCGCACTGGTCCTCACGCCAATTTCCGAATATTACATGGCGTCAATCAGGTCCACGGACCTTCCATGGTCCTACTTCCTCAAACAACTTGACGTCGACTTCTTAGGTAGGGAACAAGTCGGCCAGGTAAGCATAATTACTAATGATTGCTTCAAGACAGTTTTTTTTCGAAGTGTTGTTATGCCGGGAGAGATACTGAGAGCCATGATACCGACTCTGAGTCCACGACCTTCGCTAGTCCCAGCAGATCTAGCACTACTCCCAGCAGATCTAGCACCGATCATCCACCATCTCTGCGCTATCATGCCAATAAATGACAACGAGGAGATCAATTCGCTTCTCTGGAAAGTCTTTGAAGGTGGCCGTGGGGCCACAATGGAGTTCCTCAAGCTCGCAGTGTACATGCTGTCAAACAAAGTCTTTCCCATGGTCATATATGATACCGATCATCGAGAGTCCAGAGCGCCCAGAGCGCTCTTTTGCGATGAGCTCTTCAAGTGGTTTCAGATGGGACAGAATCATCTATTCCTTCGAGAAATTCTGTCGTGCAAGACACCCACTATCGAGGCATTTGCAGAATGTATTTTTGCGAGTGCACTGCATTTCGAAGACAAGGAGTTCTTGGGGATATTTTTCCAATACGGAATAAGTTTGGGAATACTTGTCGAAATCCGAACAGGCCAATGCAAGAGTCCACTCCATTTCGCCGCTAAAAATGACAGCGTGGGTTCGGGAATACCTGTTAAAATCCGATCATACGGGTATGAAAGTCCACTAGATTTCGCAGTTAAAAGAGGCAACGTCAGTCTAGCTAAGATGCTCGTCGAAATGGGCGCAGATGTTCAATCTAACACACCACTTGGGACTGCTTCCCGACATGGCTATTTTGAGCTTGTCAAATTGCTCGTGGATTACGGAGTGGTCGTGGACACGGGGGATTATTGCCAACCACTCCTAGAGGCTGCGGCAAGGCAGCATCTCGATATAGTCAGCCTGCTCTTAGAAAATGGAGCTGACGTCAATCTCCATTGCCCTTTGGAAAGGGCAGTTCGCAAGAAAGCAACTGGTGTGGTGGAATTACTACTTGAGCGCGATGCGGACGTTAACTGTGAACCTGGAAAAGACACACCATTGCAATCAGCTGCCATGGTGAACGATCGAGATCTCGTGAAACGTCTGCTACATCTTGGGGCCGATGCGAATGCGCCTGCGTCATTTTCTGGCAAAACTGCTCTTCAGTGGGCAGCTGAAAATGAAAACCTTGAGATATGTCAAGCATTACTGGAAGCTGGCGCCGATGTTAATGCAGCTCCGTCGGACGCGAAACGTCCAGAATCGCTGACGGCCCTCACATCTGCAGTAAAAGCAAAAAACTACGAACTTGTGGCTCTTCTGTTGGAGCACAAAGCAGACGTAAATGACCGGAGAGGATATTTGACCGCACTTGAGGAGGTGACCGATGTTCAAATGCTCCAGGTTCTTCTATCGGCAGGAGCAGATCTGAATCAGGATCTATCGTTTGTGAATGCCATTGAAGCTCAAGATCATGACCTTGTTCAGGCTTTGCTCTAGGCAGGTGCTGATATCCGCTGTTTCGAAGGACATGCACTAGTTGCCGCAGTCTGTATACAAGATCTGCGTCTTGTGGATCTTTTGCTAAGCAACGGCGCCAATCCAAACTTCCCTACGACCCATGAGATTTCGCCACTAGTTCAAGCTGTTTTAAAGCGAAACCTTGCTGCAATCGAGACACTTCTACAGGCCGGGGCTGATTGCAATACTATATCCTCCAACTTCGAGCAGCACCCGCAGAGACCGTCGCATTACTCTAATTACTCATATGTAGACTCGTTACTTGGGTTTGGGGGCCATCAAATGTTTATTTTATGGGCATCTTTCAATGCACTGCAGGCTGCTTGTGCACAAGGCGATCTACAGATTGTCGGGTATCTACTAGAGAACGGTGCGAAGTTAAACCTTCCAGCAGCAGAAAAACATGGAATGACTGCGCTGTAGGCAGCTGTTAGGTCTGGAAACAACCGACTAGTCCATCTTCTCCTCGAAAAAGGAGCAGAAGTGAACGCACCACCGGCAAGAATTGCAGGATACACCGCGCTACAAATAGCCATTTTTCAACGAAAATATTGCAATGAATTGGTCCAAGTTTTCTTGGAGGCTGGAGCTCACGCCAATGATAGCCCTTCTTATGAGTTTGGATACACCTCGATAGCACTTGCCGCGAGGCGAGGAGACGATGATCTAGTCAGGCTCCTTGTTAGCCGCGGAGCTGATGTGAATGGGCCAATAGCAACTAGGTATGGTAGAACTGCGCTTCAAGCTGCCTCCGAAGCTGGCCATCACTCGACAGTGCAACTCCTGCTTGGGATGGGTGCCAAAGTGAACGCACCAGGTTGCTCTAGTGGTGGCCGAAGAGCTCTTCAAGCCGCAGCATCAATGGGATATCTGCGGATAGCAAGACTCCTTATCAGTAAAGGAGCATCTGTAGATGCACCTGGTGCTCCGATGGATTATAATCGTGGCTACGGGAATACCGCCCTTGAGGAAGCTGCAAAATGGGGCCACATAGACATGCTGAAGTTGCTTCTCAACAGTGGAGCAGATATCACGAGGACTGAGCAGGGACGCCGCCAACTACACAGAGCAATGGAACTCGCTATACGCAATGGACAGAATGCAGCAGCCAAATTTCTCAAGTATCATCAGACTTGTTGAGTATATTATAAGACGACAATTATTTGAACATTACCTAGGTATATCAAATCAGAAAGGTTTTCAGCTGTCAAGGATTCTCTGGATTGTGAAATAAGTCCAAAACCAATACTGCAACAACTCTTGGGGGTAAAAATAGCTCATTTTCGAACGTTTTTATTATATTGCGTTTCCCCGAGATATCTTTTACCTCTTTATCGAACTCCACGTCATCACTCTTACCCCAATCCAATTCTTGTTTCTATTTCCCAAACTAGTTTCACACCCAGCCCTTTCGAATTTAATTCTATACTTTTGTCCGAATTGCCTCTTCTTACATTCGTTTCCTGCCTATATTTTCCCTATCTTCATTGCGTTATCTCACCTTCCGCTTTTGTTCTTTTAGTTTCCTCTTACTCGACCATCAGAACACTCCTAAGGGTCAAGGCACTATATCGCCTCAGTGCTTAGCCCCTATGACGAAGACCCCCAATCAAAACTTCACCAAAGTCTTTGAAGTTCGGCTCAATACTTGAAGTGAAACCAATACACGTCTCATTCGTCTTCCACCTGTACTATGTCAAGTTCAGCTACCGACTGTTCTTCGTATGATCTGCCCAAATTGATCTTCATCTTCATTTCCCGCAAATCATAGCCACGAAATTATATTATGAGTCCAACCCCCCGACTTTTCTTTGGTCGGAACTCTTGATGTATATCCGAATGACCACCAGTACCAGAATAGAGACAGAGTCAGTGGCTCGAAGGCCTTGTAGGCGCCCCCAGTCACTGGATTACCTGCGATATGGGCATAAGCCAAAGGACTAAACCTTGGATGTCTTCATTTTCGTCCGAGACAGCTAATTTCCGGACTATACTTCAGCTCTGAAAGTTGCGACTTGGCTCGAGAATCATCGCTGTTATGAAGGTATAGAGGGGTAATCAGTTTCAGGCTTTATTTCTGCCTCTTGCATAAGTATTTAAAAGATATAAAATTGGTTTCAGTTCGAATATGAAACCAGAAAATGGGCAGACATGGTTGGAATGCGTTGGGTTTCTCATGCTCAGAGATTGTTGCCCTAGATCCTCGAGGGTGTCTGAAAGGCGTCGGGATCGGCCCGGAGTTTTCATTCTTCCAGAAAGACTGGGAGATTCGCCAAGGCCACTTGTTCGACGCATGCCGGGTGAGGTTGAAGGTGCAGATGCGGGTTGCACCGCACCGAAACCCCCTGTATTATAGATATTCCTTTTCCATATTTGAATTCAAGACCAAGAAGAAATGAATGGCTGGTAAAGCGACTGCGCAATACCTCGATCAGTTCTTCCCACGCTTGGGGGAGAGCGAGTAGACATTGAAGAAGCATCAGGAGTTGAGCACAACAGCGTATGCATGTAAAAGATCTTGGTGAAGACTTGCATAGGGCTTGTATGAGTTGCGCGATAGGAGAGCCCACCGGGCACGATGAGCGAGCATGATGGTTCAAATTCGGGTCGTAGTCTGGAGCTCTGGGCCAGCTGTAAGAGTATTCTCAATATGGGATCTGGATCACCTTCATTGTTAGCAGGTAATGACAACGATTCGGAAAGACGAGAGGCGAAGAAGAAGAGAAATAGATAGCGTACGGTGCTGCGATGACACAGATCTGGTGCTCCAAGAGGATTCGACTGCCATTCCACGTCTCTGCGGGGACAACTTGCCGAGGGACAGGGGGGATGGGGGGATCATGAGGTCTGACGGTTATGTTCCACATCTCTGCCGGGATAGTTCGTCGAACATCGGCTAGATCTGTTCCTCTGAAGAGCTTATATGTTGTGGAAAAATTCGATCATAGGAGCAATTGGCCATGGGGAGTTTGGACGTTGTGGTTCGAATATGGTTCTGTGTGCAAGAATCTAGACATCGCCGAACGACAAGATGGTATTGGAATTCTTGGTTGGTTCTGCGGATACTAGCGGCACCGTCCTTGAATAGGACTTCTGGGCCGTCTTTGGGCTATAGCGGTCGACCAAGGTAGAGTTGGCCATGCGGGAGTTCGATCATAGATGCGCGATGGGTGACTGATGCTTGTGCTTGAGGAAGGGAATGTCGCAGAAGGATTGAGTCTCCGGTACTTTAACTACGAGGAAACTAGCAGTCGGCTTGAAATTAAAGTGAAAGACGAGGGTAAGGCAATTGAGATTGAATTGGCCGATGTTTGTTGGAAGCAGAAACAGCTTACAGTACACCTGTTCTGCGATAGCAAATTGTTTGCAGAACGTTCTCGTCTTGCTCAGTCTACCAATTCTTCGCCGGAGGTCCCATAAGTTTTTGATTTGGCTTCCCATAGTACTGGTTTCCTGAACCTCAATTGTCTTCCCGGCCTCCCCACTGGTAGCTCTCAGGGCCCGCTGGAGATTTTTGCTGGCAAGTTTGGCAGATGGTTAGCTGGAATCCTCCTTCTTTGACTTCCGGGATCTTGGAGACGCAGTAGTACTCTTCTTGGGTGACCCGGTTTTGCTTGGAGATACTGATCGGTGAAGCCGGACACGGCTGGGTATGGGCGCAGGTGGAGCAAGTGTTTCTGGAGGTATGATGGTGGGAGTGAACATTGGAGTGAGGAAATCGGCTTCGGCGAAGCATCTTTGGTAGGATTGACCTGAATAATACTGTTATTTCTCCTCAATGTTTTCTATCACCTTAGATGTCTCACCTACTCGACTTTGAACGATTGTCAAGAATCTTGGCGCCGCTCTCCTTGTACTCCATCACCCTGCCTCGTCGGTCTCCATCCTGATCAGAGAATGCTTCTTCTCATCGATGCCTTCTCGCATCTTGGATTCCTCCGCTGCTCGCACGATGTCTTATGAGCAGAGCATCGGGTACGAATGTGTGGATGCCTTCATCAACTGACAATGGAAATCCTCATACATCGATTGCGCCCTTGTCTTTGACCGACGCCAGATTGAATTCCCTCCTCGCTCCTGCCTCTCACATAACATCGCCACTCTTCTCTACTATTCAGCAGTCTCCCAAACCGAACGCAGACTTGCTCAATCCTCCGCCTGATCCAACCACGTGACAAGCAAGAAAATATCAAGAATCTTAGCGCCGTTCTCCTCGTGCTCTGTCTCCATCCGCCCTTCAGCAGAACATGATTCCCTTCCAACGCTATCCCGCGTCCATCCTGCCATTATCAGCAATCTCCCACCTCTTGTGGATTATTATGGACGACGACTAGTCGTGAATATCGGCTCGTCAATCTCGGTCTGTTCATCGCTTTATTGATTGCCAATGAACAATCGACGATGAATCTGGTTGGATGCTCTGCAGTGCTCGTTGCGTGAAGTTCGGCGCGTCTCAAACTCTGGCATCTCCACGTATTATCGAATTTTTTCGTTGCATGATCGTCAGTCCTGATTTGGGCGACGCTTGAGTCTATGATCTTGGCGCATGGTTACTTGTCGCGACAAAGGCTCGGAACGGGCCGACATGCCTAGATTTACCTAGATAGCTCATTTGCCCATCTACCTAGGTACCTTCAGCCAAACCGCAACCAATGCTAGAACCCAAACATCATGATTCCAACGAGCGACTCAAAGCCTCCTACGAAATTGTACGCGCCCTCCTACACAACCCAATGTTTCAATCAAACGCACCTGGGCAGTATATCGGCAGTGGCGAGGAGAAGCATTCTAGGTGGTACCGATAATATCTGTCGCAGCTTGCAACATGGCATCCTTCGCATACTACATGGATCTTGATATTTTTGGCCGGTTGCCGGCGCAAGTACCTTCCTCCTTCAGCCTAATTTTCCCTCTCTTCTCCCATCCTCCCAAAAGAGTCATAGCACTAACAAGCCACAGACACCACAGAGACCAGGAGTTAATCGACTTAACACTCAGCGATGACGACGGTGATCGTGGCCGCCTCCCACAGACACTCTCGAACCTCTTCGCTTTAGTAGCGCAAACAAACAAACTACCTCATGACCTCCCCCAGTCTCACCGTGGCTTGATGTTTTTCATACAAAAAGAAACCAGAACGGGTACCGACTATACGACGACTATGCTTCTGCTATTAGTTCTGCGTCAACGGTGAGCTGCAGTTCGAATTCGAATAATAGTCGACTAGGAAGTTATCAACGGGGATGCTGGTCGACCAGGTGCTAGTCGAAGTCGAACACGGGCTCCAGTGCCAGGTTCACGCGATCATCGCGGGCTGCTCCACGACCACCTGTTGCCCCGATAGCGAGTCAGCCACCGAATTAGGTATGGGTACGCCGGAATCCCCCCGGGGCCAATTGGTGTCTACATCTTCGAGACTTTTAGAGTTCGTGTGTGGAAGGAAATTTGGTAGGTGGCCTACTTGCTCTGGTGGGCTTTTTTGCTGACCCCGACTCCCACTTCAGAGGACCACTACGAAGTTTCCGATTACCTAGCCTTGGGGCCCATACTCCTCGCGACACCCGCAGTCTCGGAACAATCTGATGGGCAAAAACCGGAACGCCGGTCTTCAGCACAAGAAGGAATTGATGGGGAGATGGAAATCGAGGCGTCAAGCATCGCGACCGATGCCTCAGTCATACAAAATTCGCACGAGGTCTGCGGCATAATCGTCAGTACTGGCGGTTAAAAGCGGACTAGAGGGTACATCTGTATTTGGGATACAGCGAGGAGAACAACAAGGGGCTCGAACAGGGTTGGGAAGGGACCAAAAGAGGGGGAGAGCTTTAGGCCGGGGCGTTGGCCCAAAAGGGTCAAGAAGAATACGGATGTTGAATGTTCAACTCGGCATGGCAGGTTTAAAATGAATGCAGATGTCTTTTCCCCATCGCGGGTGTATCTTGAGAAATTGCCCGAGGCTCTCCCAAATAATCATTTGCTCTCTGGATTATTCCGTTTTCTGACACCGCGAGTTTGTGTTCTCCAAGCTACATCGCCTCTAAAACAGCTTTGCTTGGCCAGCGCCTACATCTAAGAAATAAATCCCTTGCCAAATCTTCCTCCAAAACACATCATCTCTAACTCGACGACTAACAATGCGACCAAGCCTTCGCTTACAGTGCGCTGCTGGCCGCTCGCTCATGTGAGGAAGGCCAGCATTTCCGGTTTCGACGCCCGCTCCAATGCCCTGGCTGATCCGTTCTATATTCAATTAGAATTCAAAAGAGCGATGTATAAATACATGAACTTTCCTTTCATAGCATGGCTCGCAAAGTTGCAAGAAATGGAACGAGTAAATAACTCAAAGTGCAGGGACAGGGTTGTAAAGTGGGCCGCGGTGAAGTCTTGATGGGAGAATGAGCGGCTGTGTTTTGTTATATATATCTGCCTCAATTTATGGTGGGCCAAAAAAAGGGGGCATCCGAGAATGCATTTTACATTGAGGGAAATGATATTATGACTCTTGAACTTCCAAGTTTGCTTGTGAGTATTGACTGGGTATAAGGTTTGTCAAGGCCAAAATACTGCTCTTGAATGTGTGGATATGGGATAAATCAGGCCAAGTGGTAATATTTGATCGGGTTTGGAGTTCGCCGGTATTGTTGGTAGTAATTTATGTTTGTGGTCGAGTTCTCGAAATATGCGGTCTGCCGCGAATGAATGGATTACACACCCGGAATTGATTATCGAAAAGCAGAATTTGAACGTGGGGTTAGGGCTGGTACTTTTAGAAATGTTACCTAGAAGCTGGGTAGTGAGAGGGGGAGGGAGGCATTGCAGTATTGCGAATTCTTGTCTCTTCTGAATACATGCAGTCAGTATCCCAAAACAGTTCCTTGAGTCGGCGATTGTCTCATACGCCCGCCTGTAAGTGTTACTTGTACTATTATCCCTAAACATGGTTTGACTTTACGTGACTTAATAAGAAATTCAAGACTGCAGGGTTCTTGTACATGGTTACGAGAAGCATGGCTGTGGAAAGAAAATGGGACTTGACGGAAGTGGCCAGCTGGTTTGCATGATTCGTGACCTTAAGACTGATAAACTTGGCATTCTAATGGAAAGCAGCTATAATAAAAGTGCTTTTGAGATGATTTGGAAGTCAGGGAGTTAAATGATCAGTACGTCCTTAGACCTCCGTAGATGCATGGATGATGTTTCTTCCCCGCTATCACTCGGATGAATGAATGTGTCTATTCTTGCAATTGCGTCCAAAAGGAGATGCTGCCTGTAAATCCATTCGCTGTGGATCCATCGTTTTGCAATCTAATCATAGTTCCAAAACCAGGTTCAGGGAATGATAGCGACTTGGGCCTTGTAAGCCTGCCGACATGGCAAATTCGCTACCCCAAACAAACATCCCTTGAGGAAGGACCCAATAACTTGTTGAATACTCGCCAAAAGGGAAATTTCGAAGAAACTTCCTCAGTCGAAGACCTCATTTCGTGGCTTGATAAACGCAGCATCAAGGAAATGAAAGCCCACTCATAATTCAATATCGAGCTCGACAAAGTGTTCATTAACTAATAGGATCCCGAGGAGTTCCTGTGCACCCCAAGCCCATCCGCGATTTCGCGGTAAGACAAAGAGCCCATACGTCTGTAAAATGTGATCCTCAAGATTCATAGTTTGTTATTTGTTTGTTGGGGCAACAGCCGCAACACCAAATCGAGGAATTCGGCAACAATCAAAGTACGGAGTCAAGCAATATTGTCAAAATCGATTGCCTCCAGCAACTTTTTGGAGGATGGTGCGGAGATTTGCTTGCTTCTGAATACACGAGGAGGTATGGCCTTCGACACAATTCTTCAACTAGCTGTGGCATGCAGTAATTTCGAGTGCTATAACGAATCAACGATGAATTGCCATGGTTTCAAATCGGGCGTTTCATTTTCTGCGGGATTTTCCTGTGGAGTATTCCATGATACCACCAGCATTCCTGTTAGTCTTGGGTGTATTACAAAACTGGGGATCGTCTTGCTCTTGGTCTACTATTACAAATGACTGCCTGATGAAGGGGACAGATTGAGCTGGCTCATCATTCAAATCCCACTTCTTTTTTGCTCTTTCAATATGTCATCATCTATCCTCAAATATCAATCTCTGAAGTTCTCATTCCATCAATATTATCTCCCTATATAATGCTTCACCATACGTACCTCCAAAAACAAATCCTCACGTCGTCGAAAGATTTGTTTCGAAAAAACCCCTGCGCGCGAATGTGAAGTTTCTAAGATGGAGAAATTTTATAATCAAATCCTATTGGGAATTCCAAGATGCTATTGTTACAATTCCAAAATTAGTTTCTTCTGTCGTGCCTTTTGTTCTTCATTGCTTTAAATTATTGCAATTTATTTAGCCTAGAATTTCTTAGTATTGTCGATTAATTTTCTCTTTTTTTGATTTCGTTTTCGGTTAGTGAGTTTGTTGTTTTTATTTAGGTGCTAATCATCCTCGGCTCAATTAATTCATTTCTGTTGCATAAGTAATCCATTTGAATAATTTGAGTATTTTAAATACCTTGAGTATTTTAACCAAGACAGCGACATCATAGATGCCTCTCGGTTTACTGCAGGTGACAAGGTCGCCATTTAAGCCTGGTTTGGTAGTTACGTCTTTACGAACAAGTCCGGGAAGACTATGTCCGGACCTACGTTCCGCCTATTAAAGCTGTGGAGGTTGAAAGCCGGTGCTTCTGGTTCCTCAAGCCTGAACAGCAGCCCAGTTACCCAACGGAGACGCGTATTATAGCATGCTCGCGCCTTCTCCTAACATGTAATTATATACAAGCTGTTTCTTTCCACAGTCTATTCTTTCTGCAGTTGACCGTTCGCATAATCCTAATTAATTACTTTTTCTGAGTATTTTGTCACGTGTTTGCATACGATAAGTGGCGTGCTGCTGCCCGTGTGCCATGCCCTGAAACTTTGTCGATTTCGTCCATCTTACACTTTAACTAACTTCTTATTCTGACGTTTCTTAATTATATTCTAACACTCTAATCAATTTCGAAGGCTTCGTGTGAGCCGCAGGCTTGCACCCATTAATAATACTCCGTATAATTATCTTACATAATAAGCCCTGTGGCTCCTAAGCGTGTGACTGGTGGATAAGCCTTGCCGAAAGGTTTCGCTCACACTGTAACGTCCATCCCACGTACCGAAAACTACGGACCGAAACGACTTTACAGTATGACTTGGGGATCTCAAAGCTCTACCACATATATAAAAACAGCACAGAGCACGAGAAGTGTGGCGTTCTTCTAGCAGTTTGGTCGCTGGCTTTATTGATTTGAACTCTTCACTAGATCGCGAACATGGTCAATCATTAATATAATTGGTTACTATAGCTGATATTCAAGCAATGAAAACGCCTTGAGTAACACTCTTTGATATACACATCTCATCATATGGAGCATTTAGAATCAAAACTCCTAACCTTGTATAAACATTCCTCTTCGTGCTATATTCCACCCACAAAAACACCTTCACGTTTCGTTCCTTTGGCAAACTTTCCCCGAAGTCTCTGCATTTCGTCCTATACAGCGAGATCAAGAAGTAATCGATGCACTCTTTCTCTGGCAATTCAGTCTTATTATCTGGAATGAGAAGACCAACCCTCCCAGTCTGAGAGTCAGGTGATGGCTTTTCTTGTTGAACGTAAATATCCAAGCATCCGAACCTTTCGTCGTTTGCTAGGGATATATCGGGCATAACCCACAAATGTAGGTACTTGGCCTCAATAGTCTCGCTTCTGAGGAGTTTAAAACAGTTCGTGAACCAAGTCCAAGGAGTCAGTCGAGCATGTACATGCAGGGCAAAGAAGTCACCAGTGCCCAAATCAGAATGATGCTCGGTGTTGCTTTGTGACAATTTGACGTTTTGAATGGCAGACTCATCCGTCTGTTCTGTCATGACCATGCAAGATGAAAATTCGATCGTCCGAATGAGCTGGAAATCGTGATCTGTCTCGAGATGACCCCTAAACCCCGGCTGCGGATGAGCTCTTGCGAAGCTGAAGCGAGTAAAGTCAAAGAATGGGAAAACAACCAGGCCGTTACAACCTGCCCAGCTATAGGATGGAATTAATGAATTGGCATTGACACCGCCGTTGGAAGCTTCGGAGCCTGGGTTTACAAAGCGTACCCACGCCAAACATGCCGCGGTAGCATTGGACCAAGGAATTCCGGAAACGAAGGTGGAGAAATCGTCAATGGCACAAGTGACCTTTGAAACGGCAGCCATGATTCCGGTAAATGCACGCAGTTTGTCGGATACGAGAGTCAATACTCGGCCGTGATACATCTCAACAAGCGAAGTATACATTGAAAGTCCTAGCCAGGCCTGGAAATCTTGATCTGGGTTATTTTGTGCCGAAGGGTTGAATCGGTCAATGGGGTTTCTGAGGTTGTATGACGCTTTAGTGTTGATAGAGCCCCCACCGCACAGGTACTCAGGACCACAACTATTTAAAGAGAGTAGTCTCGTGGAGAGAATTTGCTCTTGAAATGTCCAAGCCCGTGTATCAATTACCGAAGGAGGTGGTCCGGGATAGTGAAGGTCTCCATAGGGGTCCGGGACACGATCTTTTGTTTGCAAAAATAAGCCAAGTTCATCTCCCAACAAGTCTAAGTGTTGCGTGAAGCCGTGGATATCACGGCCTTGTCCATGACGAAGCAATGGTCCATTGGCATCTTTCGCCGAATGTGCAACAATTGTCAGCTGCGAGGAAGCATATATTACATCCATTTGCTGGACCTGCGATCTAAGATGATCGCTGTTATCGTGAACAATACATAATGAATCGACCCAGAGATATGGCTTGGAAATGATATCGAGAGCCGAGGTAAGCCGGATAGCTTCTCGAATGACTCGAGGAATTTTCCCCCACAATTTTCCGAGTGCACCTCGTGATTTGAGGAACGTCAGATTCGCCTCTGAGAGTCGCAATTGCGAAACACCGCCCCACACGTAGCTCAAGGTTAAGTACGGAACGGACGACTTGGCCTCAATGATGCACATGTTGCGTGTATTAATGAGGTAGAGTGGAACTGGCTGGCTGGAACCGAGCAAGTTTTGACAACTTGCGTGGCTTTGAACACATTCTTGAAACTGGCGTGAGATGTTTTCAAGCTCTTGCTCCCCTCCACACGAACCGCGACATCCAAAGTGGTCTTGAAATGCTTTCAGTTGCTGTTGATGACGTGGCTCGCCCGTCATTTCGTCTTGAAGACGTGCGCCGGATACGACTGAGAAATGGACAATATCATTTAGCATCGGCAGCGAGCGTTGAGTTGTGACGAAGACGGATTTACCAGCCATCAGATGGATGTATAGTTTCTCATCTGATAATCGTGGATCCGCTGCAGGGAAGTGACAGCTGAATACAGTCCACACTACTGAGCAGAAAGTGCATTTAGTCTGGTTTGCCCTTTCCGGCAGGTCTTTCACGGCGCCAAACTCATAAACAGACTTCCAATATCCAGGCTTCTCAGTGAGAGTATCTGTGACAATCTTCCTCAGATCTATCGATTGGCAGAGGTCGCACAAAATGAACGTCTCGCGAGTTGACGAGGCTGCGAGTTCCGCACGCTGAACATCAGGGCTTCGGCGCATATTTAGTTTAGAAAGAAAAAGGTTAGTTTCAAGCAAGCAACAATAATGAGACTTATGGATATCCGAGTGATAGAAGGTTGGAAGTAGAAGTGGCTCAAAGTCTTCGAGTGCGGCCTCTGCTGCAACATAAAAGATAAACAACGAGGTTGTGCTCTGCAGAGTCGCACATTAACTTACTGGATAGGTCTCCTCATTCCTCAGGCACCAGCCGCAAACTTGCCTCTCACGTGACTACAAGAGTGGCTAATGCTCGTTAATAAGCCCTAGCTTTGACGCTAGAAGTTGTGGTGTTTTTTTATTTCTCCCCTCACACGGCGTAACTCCCGGACTATATTAATTGCGTCTCTAAATGTCTTCAAAACTTAAAGCCGTATTCTTGTTTATTAAACCTTTCCCTAAGTGCTCCGAGTTTCGAAGAGACTCCAATGGTCGAGATTAAACAGGGGGGGGAATAGCCGAGGCGGCGATCGGTAGCGTTATTGAAAGATCGATAGTATAAACAACCATAGTCTTTTTCTTATTATTAAGTGGTCTTCTTAAGGGAGAAATACCTAAAGAACTTGATATATTGATAGCAACTTCGTAGACTTGTTAGGAAAAATTTACGATTCTAAATCTATAGATTTGTCTCGTGACAGGGTGCGTCTCGGGATGCAGGGATAGACGTTAGGTAATTAGAAGGCCATGGGAGCTTGAAGACTTTCTGAATGTTTTGGCCTTTTGTAGCTGTTGAATAGAGGAGCAGAGGTCCAGAGGGTACACTGTCGCCGTGTGACTCAAGGTGTGCCCCACATACGCGAGCCTCAGCAAGCGAGGGTTGTCTGCCACAACATATGTACGGAATCAACGCTCTAGCGGCTTTTTTAAATCTCACCTCAGGCACTCAGGCCAGACTGTCGTGCTCAGCAACAGACCTGACTATACCTAATTGGTAAGTCACATGCATGCCTTTAACTTGATTTTTATCCACAACCACGCACGTACAGTTGTTTGAATACAATTATTCGATTCCTCTCTATTGTTCTAAAACTGATTGAGTTTTGATAATGCTGCCCCCAAGCCAGCGCCGTCAGAGTGCGAGGCAAGATGACCGTGTTCTAACGTACCTGGGTCAGCTACCTGTATAAAATGCCAGAGCACGTCGCGTAGCCTCTTCATTGCATCCTCCTGCCACGCTCTCCGTACTCATATTGGCATCCAACGAGCTCCAACAACCTCGTCTGTGCTACTTTGGGCCGTATCATGTTCTAGCGCGTAAGTATTGCGAGCCGAGTCCTGCCGGCGCAGCTTTCGAGCGGCTATCAAGAGTGAATAGGGCAATCTGCTGCTGATGCACCAAAGAATGATTTGGAGTTGCAACGAAACTTACTTAAAACGACACTTCTGGTTTCCTTAAAGTGAGCGGTGGTATATCGAGTCCATTTTAATTGTGCTGACTGAAATAGATACAATATGCAAGATGTGCTCAAAATACTGAGATCTAAGCAATTGAGACCGCAATGGCAGAAGGACATCGCAGAGAAAGCACAAGGGCTGAGAGATGATCAAAGTGGAGATATTTCCACCGTTGGCTTCGAACTGACGAAAGCCGCACAGGCGGCGGACCTGGAGCAAATGGAGCTTCAGATACTAAGACAGTTGGATTTTCGTGATCGACTTGACAGGCACAATAGAATCGCCGTTGCTCATACCGAGACATTTTAGTGGATATTCGCTAACCAGGAAGAGCTCCTCAAGAGAGACTTCAAGAGTTTTGCAGATTGGCTTGAAGGAGAAAACAAACTATACTAGATCACTGAGAAGCCAGGCTCTGGAGAGTCCACACTCATGAAGTTCATTTTAAGCGACCAACGAACACGACAGCATTTGAAATTCTGGTCTCACAATGTGGATCTGATTATTGCCAGCTTCTACTTCTGGAATTCAGGCAGCGATGTGCAAATATCATTTCTCGGACTGCTTAGGACCCTCCTGTGCGATATGCTGTATGCATGTCCAGCTCTGGTCCCTAAGGTGTTTGCCGATCGCTGGAGACAAATAAGTCTAGTTGGAGAAGCGTTGCAGCCTTGGACGGAAGAAGAACTACTAGCTGCTTTCAAAGTTGCCATGGAGAAACTCACGAATACACAAAGAGTTTGCCTGTTTACAGACGGTCTCGACGAGTTCTCAGGCGAGCACGAGAAGCTGGTTAAGATTGTTGATGACGCTCTTACGCTCGAGAATGTCAAAATATGTCTGGCGAGTCACCCGTGGCCTATATTCGACAATGCATATGGAAGGAGGAGTAATCTTATGTCACAAAACCTCAAATTTGATGACATCAAGCGCTACGCCGAAGCAAATTTGTGTGACAGTCGCGGTTTTGAAGCACTTCAAAGATCCGAGCCAGAGTACGCAGCTCGACTAGTGCAGCAAATCGCTGAGGAGGCATCGGGGGTATATCTCTGGGTGTCACTTGTAGAGTCTCTCCTCCAAGGCATGACGAACCGTGACCGCTTACAAGATCTGGAGCAACGACTGGAAGAGATACCTGGTGATCTGGAAGACTTATATCAGAAAACGCTGGATTCGATAGAGTCTAGGTATCTCAATCACGCGTCTCAACTGTTCCAGCTCGTCCGGGAGGGGAAAGGCAAATATACAGCTCTGCCTCTGTCTTTTGCGGAAGACGGTTTGGAGACCGCGTTTAAAGCAGATTCTGAGCTACTGTCGGACAAGGAAAGAAACCAGCGGTACGAGACGATGAAAATTCGACTCAATAGCCGCTGCAAGGGATTCCTACAAATCCCAAGTTTCACAGCGGATGAATACAACTTACCAAACGCTGGTCCGGTAGCCAATATTGAGTCTGAGATTTTGGAGTCAGATGTGTCAGCTATCTCGACTCTTCCTGTTCCGGAGCCCGTTATGATAGATGAAGCATACTATTATAGAGTTAATCAGCACGAGACGGGCATACCACAATGTGCAGGCAGCCAAGGCCTAGCATCATCGATGCACCGAGGCCGAGGTCTAGACCCAGATTCGGGTTTATAATGGAACATAGATCATTGGCCATAGTATTTCCGAGACAATCTATTGCGCCACACAATTCGCATAGAACGAGGCCAGAGACCGATGGGGCCGAATTGAGGTCTAAGCCTTTCCAAATTAAGGATGACAGCTTTGCATTATTAGTTAATCGCAAGATTGCATATCTTCATCGAACTGCTCGAGATTGCCTAGAGCAACCAGGAATCTGGAACAATATATTAAAGGGTTCATCTCGCGAGTTTGTTCTATACAAGGCTATGCTGGCATCTATGATACGTCAGCTCAAAAGCATATCGAACAACGCGGAAGGTGCAATCATACTCTCTGATACCATCCACAAGACACTTCAATACTTGAGCTCGCTAGAGAAGAAAGGCATCCTCAGCGCCAAGTGGACAGAAGAAATAGCAGGAGTGATGAGAGTATCAGTAGCACAATGCCAAAGTCGATGAATTGACTGCTTGGAAATGGACCGAACCATTACGGAAATTCGCAAACATGGAGAAAGAGCATTCCTCGCCCTGGCGGACGTACTTATACTCGCAGACCAGGAGCACAGGTCTCTGCTAGATTGTTTAGTGGCTGATTATGGTGCATACACTTCGTTGTGTGATGTCTCGTGTAGCAATGACCATCCATTGCCGAGTTCTACCCTTATTCAACGACTACTGGGATCAGGTGCTGAACCCAATCAAATTTACAAGGCTCGAACTCCTTGGAGTTGTGTATTGCGAGATGCATGCAAAATATCAGCAGACGAAAGCATCGAGCTACAGCACAAGACTGAGCTATTGTCCCTCTGGGCAGACATCGTCCAGGAGTTTATAGACCACAACGCCAATCCCCTGGAAAATAGGAACGCGAACAACGGAAATGTATCCGCGCTGCATTCGCTAGCACGATGCCGGACTCGTATCGACAATTGGAGTTGAGACTTGACAAGTCCGAAAAAAAGCTTTCCAAATTAGGCCAATTCTTTCTGGAGAGTTATTCGTTCAAGAGTACGGTGGAGACAATGCCTTTGTTTCGTTTGCGTCAACTTCAAGCAGCCCAAATTCCAGGCTCTTCTGCTGTGGAGCACTTCCGCACGAAGCCAGATAAAAAAGCTAAACCAAAATCAGAGAACGCTCTGAAACCGTTTGTCCATTGACAAGGATAGCTCAAGCCGTCCAACTCGACTGCACTAAGAAACCATGGCACTAATGGTATATGCCTCCAATGAAATATCTCTACACAGAGCAGTCCGATATGCAAACGCGCAGGTCAGCGCAAAATATTTGAACAATAGGCCGTCGATCTCACTTAGGGGTCTGAAGCGCGTAAAGGGCTGTCTGCTGGGGCAGTTCTGGTAAAAAATTGTATGTAAAGGTGAATCGCCAAATGCTTAGTTGACTAACAGCTGGGGATGTTGAAGAAGTCATCCGAGAGTTGCGGGGTGCAAGCAAAGCTTTCGAATCTGCAGGTGAGCCTCCCTTGGGTTACGGAAGTTATTCGATATTAAGTTGAAGAAAGTTCGTTCGGCAGAAAGGCTTGTATACAGAGCTATGGACGCTAGCAGATGATCAAAAGATTTCACAAGTTCAAAGTATGTCTGTAGTAGGCCACGTCACCAGAGGCGTGAGTGGATATATTCTGTGAGATGGACAGACGCTGTCGAGCCCCACAAATTTTCCCGACGGCTGCTTTTGATATTTTTGATATGGAATGTGCCGAGGAATACAGATACCGGCTAATCATAGTTCTGGGAGGGATTTATTTTGTTTAGTCGTGACGTCTGCCCGGTTCTGGAAGGTTTTAATCCGTTTTCCGAACGGAGGGGGAGGTAAATTCAAAGTAATGGGGGAGTGTTCGGCATTGCTATTATCATTCTTAATCCAACCGAATCAATATCTATAAGCGATTCTAGTTAGAATAGATTCAAGGTATTAGACTTTTAGAGTTTATTTGATATAACCAGATATAGTGTTAGAACGGGGTGGGCAACAGTAGCGGCAAGCTATGCCTAGGTAGTTGTGCCGCCCAGAAGTCTGAAATTTTCTCTAACGTCCCCTTATATTTTGACTATTCAAGAAGCTTATATTCTTGAAATGTGGTCCTGTCAGACTGTCAGCGGGAGATCTGTAAAATGGCGCCCTTCACACGGGACTGTGTGCGGCTGAGGAAGCGTGCCGGGTGCCGTTTAATCGTCAAAGTTAACTTTGGCATAATAACATGATTGGAATGATACAAAAGCCGAGTATTATGATTACCATATAAGTCAGACTCAACTTTTATTTTCGCTGGTTCCGTTTTAGTGTCTGGTCGTGAGCAGCTACCGCTTTAACCTGAGCCATTCCTGAGTAAGTCCTGAGCAACCTGAGCCCGCGGTACAGTCAGCCTAAGTATGGCTCCCTTGTGACCAAGATTCTTCCAGAACCATTTTTGGATCTAAATTGGCTTATGTGCACGTTTTTTGGACTTCTATAAACCGTCTGTCTGTCCTCTGCGGTCCATCACGTGATCCACACCATAGTTCTCTGTGTGTTCATGCCTTATGCACCAAGCCTCAGGCCACGACTGTCATGTGTTCGTAATACAGGGCTAAGTACATCACTGCTTTTTTCTACCTAGTGCGAAATCTCAGAATGCGAATAAGCGAACCTCAGAGTGCGAACAAGCGAACCTTAGAGTGCGGACATGGTACTGGCTTGTTATAAAAATTGAAATGCTCTTGATAATTTCTTTTCTTATTTCTCTCCAGTTATTATGTATTTCTCAATCTTATTGAACTATCTTCCATACGTTTTGGACATCCAATTTCTCAGCCTTTTATCCGCTCTTATTACTTCTTGTGAAGCATCCAACGCTCCAACGCACCCACAACTCGTAACCTATACAATGCCACCGTCAATCTCAGCCAACATGCAGAGACAACCAAGGAGTCTAAGCTTCATGAAATGTTCTGCGTGCCGCAAAGACCGCCAGAAGGTAAGTTACAAAAACAATCACCGTCTGATGTCTGAACCAGTTGTTAAAATTTCTAGTGCACCCCTCTGGATCGTACATGGCCTGGCCGTCGATGCGGCCGTTGCATCAAATTTGAGTACCCTTGCTCAGCAAACATGACTGCGAAGGGCCAGGAGCAGAGGTTCCTTGAGGCAATGGAGGCCGCGGGTCCCATTGAGGACGCCCAGGAATGGAAACATACCCCTTTTACGGCGGGATCTACTGGACTAAAAAGACCATGTCCCGAAACGTTTCCAGATGACATTTCTGACGGTCCTCAACCAACACCCAAGTGTGCTGAACTATTCAGCGGACTGAAATCAGCCGGCTGGCAGTATCTACAACATCTTAAATCGTCCGAATGCTTACCGGAGGACACACCGGAGCATTCAATTAAGCTTGGGATCGCCTTGCTTATGAAACAATCGCTCACCACGTTCTATAATACTCTAAACTTCGTGAGAATTGTATCAGAATGCATCAAATGTATCGTGAGGGGGTTGAAGGGAACATCGCCCTTGGATTTCCCGAGAAAAGAGCCGAAAGGCTTACCATCGCACGCATTATCTTGCGGGTCTCACAGTTTGCTGAAGATGAAGATGCCGAATCGGTGACAGATTTTGTCATATCAATTGTCCGCATGGTTCGAGAAGGGGGCCGATGGCTGGAGTTAATTGACGCAGTAGGCGCTCCAGAAATATTACTCATTGGTCGCGGACATGGCGACAAATATGGTGATAACGACGCCGTTGATCATAAGAATGAAGCACCAAGCGCAGCGATCCTTGAGAAGAATTTTCAAAAGGACTTCAAGTTGATGGATATTGCCAAGACTACAAGGAGCGGGGATGATAATGTCTTCAGAAAGATGAAGGAGCTTCTTTTGATGCCAGATTTGCGCTTGAAAGAGACCTGTCATCGCCTCTCCGGTCTTTTTCAATTGATTGACCGACTCGGTGGGATTGAAGAAGGCCTTGGACTTGAAAATGAGACCACACCGACATCTGGAGAATTTGTCAAACCCAAAACCAACAAAAATTTTCATCTTCTCTCTTCTTGGAGCTGTGAAATTGAGCGACGAATTAGCAAAGTCCTTCGGAATGCTGACTCTGGAAATGAGGAGGAACTTGAGCATTTGGCTTCCAGGATCATCTCTCTTGTAATACCCGAACTCGAGCGGCGAATGAAGGAATCCGAATCAGAAACTGACGTCGAGGAAACTTTTAGCAATGAGGTTAAATTAGAAGAAATCTGCCAGAGCAATGCTGGAGAGCAGAATGGGGAGTTTGACGATGACTTTTGCACTAATTTCTTGAACGACGACGCTTTGAGAATGTTTGATTTAGATTAATTAGCTGTGCAACGCTTCAGAAAATTCATTGCTAGTATTGACACTGAATATGCACTAGTATCTGGGCATAGTGAGTGATCGCAAATCTCACCTAATGAGAGTTGTAGATGTCGGACCTAAGATTCTACATACTGGCATCTACACTCTGCTTCTCTCACCAAAGACTATTCAAAGTAATTAAGATGACGAATGAGATAATTATAGTATTAGTCAATCGATTCGACTTAGCGAATACACTTTCGTCGAGACTGATCTACTGTCTGCATTCTTTCGCCCCACCGAGTCTTATATTTTTGTACTAGTTGGAAAGGCTTGAAGGGGTGGATGTGTTGAAATGATAGACTGTGTAAAGAATGGAGGGGGAGCAGGGGCCTCAGTACAGTGGACAGTAAATATAATTCATGACACTAAGTGAAAACAAACTGACGAGCAATATTGGCACCCCAATATCTAGGGAAGTGGGGCCAAAATCTAGAGACAACTGTAAGTCCACCGCCGAATTTGGCCAAACAAACTCAAGTAGAGATTGCTTGATTCCATGGATGCGCGAACAGCTCTTTGAACAAAAACCTAAATCGCACCCTGTTCCCGTTGCTCCTACGCGCGAGTTCTGTGTTTCGCTTTCCACATCCAAAATTGAAGCAACAATTTGGAACATAGAAGACATGATAAGGTGGGAGGATGACAATAATACAGTCGGTCCTATTGCTGCAGCAGCCGAACAATCTCTCTTGCGCCTCACCCCGCACATCATACCTGCAGGCAGCGACGAGATATATCCATCGTCTCTTTCTCGAGCACGGCGATTTTGGCATTCGCAGCATGTCTATTAGAACACATGCAAAAGATCAACGCCTTGTGACGTCCCTGTACGACTGGGAGACTGGGTGCATCGTGCCGGCTATTTTTTCTGATCCTTTGATGGCCGTATGGGTCGATCTGGTGACCGATGAGAATGCCGCGCCTTCATACATTCAAGTGCCTGCTGACTCAACTCCGGATGACCATGTGCAGTATATAATATGGGCGAGGCGGTACATTAAAGCTAGTCATTCGTTCAAGAATGGTGTTTCTCAGTATATGAACAGAGAAATAATCAACCGCCTTTCTCCGTGCAGGATATCTTCAATAAAGCGCCCAATTACGTGCAATCAAAGCAGGGAAAAACGCGAGCCACGTTTGGTTTGCCCTACGAGATTGTGGCGCGGTGATGATACAGAGGGGTATTTCGGTGACCTAGGAGCTTGAGCTGAAGGGAGGACGAAGGAGTTTGGTGTTGATTCAGTATACATGATAATTGAAGAGTCAGAAGATCTTCCTTCTTCCCTTCGCAATATTCTGCCTGCCTCTAGTAACCTCCCATCAACGAATATAACCAAGAATAGGAATCTTCATCACTTTTGCCAAGCCCCAATTAGTATCTGCTAGGTCAAATTCATAGGAAATGTATTGAAAGGTCAATCGACATTGACCTCAGGAGGGAGAAAGAAGCTGAAGATTCTCTGGACTTGTTGATAATTGCCGTCTTGTCTTTACTTCGGCAAAGTACTCGTACTCGGGCTTAGCGGAAGCAACACCAGAGCGGCAAGCACACTTTTTGAACCCATCTGAGATGAGGATTTCCTCGTGAATGAGAGAATTGACGGATCAGGATAGCAGAATGAAGTGAGTACCGATGATTTTTTTTACAGAATATATGGGGATCCATGATATAAGAGGACGTAGAGTTAGATACACTCAGAGAGAAAACTCAGTCTGCTCATTCCACCCCTTCGTAGCCTGGGAATCAATATACGCATTACATCCAACTCCCAACACCGAACTCCCACATACACCAGACTTTTGGTCATGATAGCACCACATCGCTCATGTAACCCAAAAACCGAAACTCCATACACACCACATATCTACATACATGACTTATTACCCACGTTTGGAAGATTGAATTGCACCAATCGGACAAGTAATCCCGATTAAAACCCTACTGGAAAGTTGGAAAAGGAAGATTCAATGTTTTGCCTGGAACAGAAAGGTCCCTCTACGCTTGATAGGGGGCAAAAGTCGAATTGCCAGGCCTGGGACCGCATATCGTCGAAGTCGTGCCGCGCAATTGAAGCCGGCGTTTAGCCATGAGACCGCTGCATTAGACTTTCCTGGGCATGTTCTAAGAGCACTTTCCATTACTTGGTTAAACGTGTGTCTTTACCGTACTCGACAATCTTCTCATTTATTTCATCCGCCTTCAAGTTATAGATTTCGTTACTGGCGCCCCGTTTCTGCTACTTCCATCTTTATTTTCCTCACTCAGACTTGCTGCATACCGCCACATTTGCAAAGCACGGCGGTGCGTCTTATTAGTCGGAGTTATGGGATACTTGAGACGCACCTCAGACTCAAAAGGCCTGGCACGAATATCGTTCAGTACGTATTCTCAAACTTTCCAGAAATTCGGCGCTTATGATGGAACTAGTAATTCTCGAGTTCAGCGAATACCGTAGATTTGAGCAGTATCTTCGGCCGAGTTTCATTGACGCCGGGGGAGAGCTCATCGACCAGATATCCAAAAATCTTCCTCGTACTGGCTACGCTTGCTATATCGCATTTCGTAATCTCACATAATATCGTTTTCTATCTAAAAAGAAAAGACTCCAGGATCGCTCATACGGTGATCCTAGATTGCCTTTGTTTAGCAGCCGAACCAACGTTCCAACACGGGCTCTACAGATCGTAGAACAAGTCCGTCCGATTTGCGGGGAAGGAGGACGAGATACCCGGAGTATATCAATCGGATTTCTCTCAGAATTGTGATCCAGACAGATGCCATAGTCTTCTGCAAAGCTTGCACGAAAGTCAAAGGGCTCAATTAGCTAGGAGAAGAGTTTCTAACGAGCTCAACGGAGCGAACGGAGCGAATGGGTACGTAAGAATCAGGTGCATTTCAATCGTCTTGGTGACGATTCACGCAACGGGAGAGCCGTCCGCAATAAGCGGGCGGTATGGCCGGAGCCTCCTTGGCTACGACAACATCTGCAGTCTCGCTAGCGCCGGTGGTGGTTGAAACCGCAGTAGTGGTTTCGGCCTCAATTATCTCCAACTTCTCGTCGACGATATAAACATCGAAGCGGGCCGGGGCCGTATGCATATACCATGCATCCAGAAACAATATTTATCGATCTCTAATCGCAGAATCAATGACATCGTTCGTGTCATCCACCTTTAGCCGATCCTGCCAGCCCCATACTTAGATTCCCTGCAAACCGTCATTACCCCTCCTACAATATCTCTACTTATCTCGCTTCTTCTATTTGTGCTTCCTCGCCAAATCCCCACGTTCCAAGTAATTGACAACCACCCAAATGTCCTTCAGCCCCCACTCGAAGTCTCAAATTGAGACTTTCATCGAGAATTTATAAATGTCTTACAACTCTTGTGATCCACCACCAAAAGTTTTGCGACATTTTCGACTTTGAATCTAGTTTCATGTCGATTCGTCGGAGCGAGGATGTGGGGAAGGTAAGTTCGCGTTTCATGACTCCATTTGTTGTGCTCCAAGAGCCAACGCCAGGGTTTTCTCTCAGTTATGGAGGTTTTTATTTGTTTACTGATTTTAGCGGGGTTCTCAAAATTTGGAGAGGAAATGTAATATACGTTCCATTGACATCGCTGATATTGCCGATACGTTGTTGGTAGCTCCAATTTAACAATTATTAAGTTTTGTGCAGAAGCACAAGCAACAGTGCACTACTCGTGAACTACTCGCGATCTCCAAGTCCCAGGGCTATCTTCTCAATCATAGAGCTCCTCTTCAACGTCACACCATAAACCAGATACGTTGATCGACTATCGACTCTGAGGCCTGCTTTGAGGTGAGAATAGAATTACACAGATTCATATCTAGATTATGACACGAGGTGTCGACCTCAACTCGTCCTCTCCCCTGTCCACCGCCGCAGCGATGCCTTCAGCCTCGAATTATGCCTTCGTCTTACGAGACCTGCTTCGAATGGCCCTTGGCACCGTGTCTCGGGAGCGACAGGTTTCTCGACATATTTCCAGGGGTTAAGCGAGAATTGCTGGGGTAGCGTAAAATGTATAACTCACTAGATACCTCTTCAGCAACTACAACTCCGACGAGTTTATCACGTTTTAAATATTGTAACTAATAAATTTCATTTAATCTAATTTGAAAATTAATACAATCGATAATTATTAATAATTTGGAACACTTATTATGCATCGGTAAAATATTTGAGGTGCTGTAAGCGTCAGTTTGTTTGTTTCAAATTATAGAGATTATACCTTGTTAGAGTGCAGAACTTTTGGGGTGGGATGTCGATTCCGTTGTGGTCTCTTTGTGTTATCTGGTTGGGTAGGAGCTCGAGAGAGAGGATAATCAATAGGATTTGTAGCAGAAGAGGTGGCAGGTTGAGACAAGGGTGGATTTATCCCTCGATCTGTAAGGAAGAGGTTTGAAGTTGGAGTTGCGGAGCCGGGAGGCTTGTGAAACAGTTTATCAGAGGCAATGGCAAAAGTGCCATTATCGGCAGTGATGTGTGGGGTATGGTTTGTACGTGTGATCATTCACACCGGACGTACCCTTTGAAAAATCAGATAGAGCGAACACCACAGCCAAAAGGTGACGGAAGAAAACATACAAAGACAACCTGAAACACAAACCACAAACCACAAAGTTCTACATCGCAACTTAGACCAGCACCAAGTTGTCTTGCTACATCAGGCGCTCTCACAATGAAGTTGGCCTCCATTTCAAATCAGCCTGTTGCAAAATGGCTCTACTACAAATATGAGTTGACTGTTCTTTACTTAGAAGAGGAGGTTATCCAAAATAACCTTCCCCCATTTAACGATCTTAAAATTTTCAAGTATTCTAACTCTCTTGTTTAGGAAATTATCTCACTCCATCGCCCCTCTCCGATTTCCCCGTCAAGCTCAAGAAACAAATCGTCAGCTCCCTCGATTTGCAATCGGTAATATCTCTTGGGCTATCATGCACCGCATTCCACGGATTATGCAAGGATCGATACAAAGAGGAGAGGATTTGACACATACCCGAGATGCCTCTGTTGATGGCGGATCGGATGAAGCCACTGGTTTGGAGTCCGTTCACTTGTGTGTTTGCCAAGAGAGACGAGGTGGCTTGGGACCTCTCCTGTACGAACTACGATCGCTATTTGGAGATCTTGAAGAAACCATCAAGTTGGTTTGTAAAATTCAAGCCGGTGTGGGGTTTCAAGAAAGAATCATGGTGCCTAGTAGTTTGAGGTTGTGCGGGGCATTGGAACGTGGGAACTGTGGGGTGGGAAGTCAGGCACTTTGGATATTGGAAGAATGCATTGGAACTTGGAAGGTACTTCACGTATGATTGGAAAGCGGGAAGATTGAACGGTCTACTCCTCTCCCCCCAAACCTACCGGAGGTGTTCGAGGTCTCTCCCGCTCAAAGTGCAGAGCGCGTGGCCTCAAAAGCAGAAGTAGCAAAAAGTGATGCGGATGCCATAAGAGACGCTGCCGAAGGGCTTCAGGGGACGTGGGCTGCGCTAGAAGCCGATGAGCTTGAATTAGCTTACGAAGGCAAAGGAAAAGAACCGGGTATGTGATCTAAGACTGTTAGATCCTTTCTTTGCTAATCTATGTAATATCCCAAGTTTCAACTACTCGGCCTCGAAAGCGTTCCTTCCCACATACAAGCATCTCTGTACCGTCATTATATCAAGTGTACTTACCTCTCCGTACTCAACACCGACTCCTGGTCAAAATACAAGCCACACTTGAAGACGCTTGTTATATATTTGGGCATAAGTTGATGGGACACATACTTCAGAAGGAGGGATAGGACTGCCTGAAATCGGTAGAGCTCAATATTTGGGCCCTAGTATTTCGTTCCAACGAGGATAAGTTTGACGCTAAGAAGCTACTTGAGCTCGGAAAGCTGTTTTCCGAGCTGCTCGACTCAATATCGCAACTACGACATACTGCTGTCCATAGGGTCCGAGTGAGCGCAAATAAAGTCCAGCAATTTATAACGGATTCGGAATCTCTCGCTAATATACTCCATAAAAATACTTGCACACAAGTACTTTCGCGCATACGACGTGAAGTACAGCAGATTATCGATGAACTAGGACATAATAAAGATCTGTTAGAGTCGATACTAAAGGATAAGCTCCAAGAAATTGATGCTCGAAGACATGAGCTGGATAATATTAAACAGAAGGCAGTAGAGGATATGCTCAAAGAGGATAAAGAATATCAAACTCTTGCATGTGCGAACTTAGAACAAGCTATTGGTGCACGAGAGACAATTCAACTTAGTGCATCTAATTCTGAGCACAATACTAGTTCAGAAACCGAGGTGGGGGTTGGGGGCTTTGGAGGATTTGGTTTTGGCCAAGCCGGGGAAAGTACTTTAAATTCTTTTAAAGGTTGGTTCTGATAATTGGATTTATAGCTGTCAAGTATTCTATCTCAAAGTCATTTGCATTTTCCTCTTGGAATACAAGGCAGGCTGTATTCACACGCTGGTATCACTTCGATATCTTCACCTTCTTCCCAAAGTCAAAGAATTTCTTCCCCCTCTTATCACCATTCTCTCTCGGCTGAACTTCAGGGATTCGCTTCGCCTCTAGCTTTCCATATCGAAATATAGCTCTCCTCAGAGCTATCTTATTCTCCTGCTCCCAATCCTTATTGATATCCTGGCCAGTATCGAGCCACGCTTGCACCTGATCATATATTTCTCGATCCGTGCGATCCCTCTCTAGTCTCGCTTCCAAAGAACCAAAAGCTTGCTCCGACCCATCCAAATCAGCTCTATGCTGGTCCCTGTACTCCATAGCCTCTGTAATCTTGCCCTGTCGTCCTATTGCAAGCATCAGATTATACCTGTATACGTCCGGTATGGGTTTATTGGCTTGTACACAGAGTTCGATCGATTGAATGTGCTTGCGTTCCGCGTCCTCGAAGAGACCTTGTTGTTGTAATAGTACACCGCGATTGCTGACTGTCGTATCAAAATATCCTCCCGTGGACGCAGTGTCGGTACAGCCAGAAATAGCGATCCATTCTTTTAAAAGCTTGCCAAATTCTTGTATCTTCTCCGCACCTATGGTGTCTCCAAAGCTTTCAACATACCGCTCGGCTCTGAACCTCAGTTCTTGGAGAGTAACTGTGAACTTGCCCTCAGCACGAACTTTGAATTCGATACCTGTGGCGAATACTTGTTGTAATACAGATCCGCACTCTGCCCATTGAAATACGCCTTCCAGATAGCCGGTTAAGTTATTAGCAGCCCTCCAGGTATCGCTATCCTCTATACCAAATTGCTTCATAGATTCCTTGTATACCAATATGTAGGTACTATGTAGTTCTTCATTCGCCAGTGGTATTAAAGAGGAATCCGAGCTGACGAATCCTCCATACATTGCAATCTCTCCTCCACCTGTTGTGCGGCGGAGTATCATGCACCTCAAATTGAGCATGATCAGATGCAATCTTGGATTTACTTTCTGCTTTCCCATATCAGTCTCGGCAAATCCCAACAATGTACTATTCAGTTCCTTAGCCTCTTCGAATTTGCGTTGTTTGGCAAGCGCATGGGCAAGATTATGCCTGATGGTAATCCCTTCGGCATTCCACTCGTTCACAAGCCCTGTAGCTAGCTGTTTCCGATGCAATTCCTCTCGTTCCGCTTGATCTCCATCCCCTATCAAGCTAGAGGACAGATCCGACTGAAGGGCAATCCTGTGCATCTCAATCGTCGAAGGGCTCATATCCGCTTTCACGACATCGGAATCCAGCCATTCTAGAGTCTCCCGTGCTTCGCGCTGCTGCTCTTGTAGCCTTGATGCGTCTCCATATTGGCGGTTTAGGTTCTCTGAGAATGTAATAATCATTTCTGTATTTGAAGGCCATACTTGAAGACCCATTGCCTTGGCCTTTTCTGCCAATTCGACAGCCGCAGGGAATAAGTTCGAGACACCAAGAAACCGACTCATACGGAGCAACATTTTGGAAAGCAGCTGGCTGGAATGGTTCAGCTCCTCGCATAAATTGATAATTCGCGCTACGTGAGGAGAAAGATAGACAGCAACAAGCCATCCAGAATCCGTTCTATCCTCGACAAATGGAAATACAGGCTCGATCGTCTCGATAAGGGAGTTTATATATTTGGCGGTTTCGACTTTCGTTAGTCGACTGAGAATGTTTTCGTGGACTAAGGGATGGACCGTGTATTCAGTGAATCCAGGCTCCGGCTCTTGCTCATCTACCAAAGAAAGATTCAGGGGTTTCTTGGTAAGCTGTATGAAAACTTGTTGGGATAGGTCTCTAAACTCGGGAAGTCGTTGCAGAAGCGTACGCGGTATATTTCTCCAATGAAAGCAGCCAATGTAGGTAAGAAATATAGCCGATAGAGGATGCTTCTCTTTTAGAACATCGAACGAAATATTCCAGGTGATGTTTACTGACTGCGAGGCGTTGGGAGGATCGGTGGTTTGGAAATCATAAGCTGGAACTTGCATTAGACCCATTCTTTCCTTCTTATCTTCGTAGAAACTGACATATTCTGCAAGTGTTAGTTGCTGCTCGAGGATGTTGGCGGCAGCCTGTGCGATTGCAAGAGGCAGATATCCCAGCTCCTCGATGAGCTGTATTGCTTGATTCATGGTATCAGATCCTTCTTGTATCAAATATCCCGGCACCGAGCCGATCAGTAGCTGTTTGGATTCTTCCTCGGTCATGATTTCTACTTTCATGCCATCGTTTGCTGCCGCTACAGTTCCTTGAAATCGTCGGTCTCGGGTTGTTATAAGCATCCGTCCGTGTCTTGGGAGAAATCTAGCGATTGACATCTCTTCATCATTCCCTCGAGACGATGGCACTCTTCCCAAGAAGCCATCGAGATCATTGGCATTGTCTAATATGAGTAGCCATTCATGGGGGATCTCTTCAAGCTTGCGTCGAGTTTTGTCTAGGACGAGCGAAATATCCTCGTTTGAGTGTCCACCAGCACTGGCAGGATCAATTTCGTTTAAAACCTGGGTGTAGTCTGTAGCAAACTTCGCGAAGCTATCAGCTCGGATCCAGAACACCGAGAGCCGATGTCGCATAGTCTGCGCAAAACTAAGCGCTATTTGTGTTTTCCTAAGGTTTGACATGAGACGTTGATTTTGACTTGAGAAGCCTGAAACTCACCCAACACCTCCGAGACCCCAAAGTACAAAGGTTTGAGCTAGACTTGGAATTATGAGAATTAGTATAATTCTATTCAAGAGCGGTAGAGAGTGTTCCATTGTTATGAGAACAGTTATTTCCGCTGCGACTTTTGATATCTCTGAACGGCAAAGGTTGATACTTACTGTGTCTTAGATCTAAAGAACGTTTGAAGAGTTGCAATGTAAATACGTCTTTCGACGAAATGAGTGCAAGGATGATACGGCATAAGAGATTGTTTGGGTTGGATCTCAATGTGTACTACAATCCGGCCAAAAGCCACCTCGTCAGCCTAAACTTCCTAAAGCTTCTAAGCAGCCATCCCGCTCAACGACTCACAGTTCTCATCCGGATCCAGCAAAGATTTTGCACATCTTGCAAGCATATCTCCATTGCCAGCGTGATTCAAATAGTCTGTGGCGAGAGCCCTCATCTTCTCCGTCTCCTTCCACTCATCGAGGTGCAAGTCCTGCATTCCTTGCGGCAGACTAAATCTGAAATACCTATTCGTCCTGAAGAGTTCAACGCCCTTCTCGGAAGAGGCAAAGACACGTGCAATATCATCCGAGTCTGTCATGATAGCAACAGCATCTTTCAACACACCAGCAAGATGCGAAGACACATGTGCAGACTTGGCTACCCCAGTGCCCAAGCTCAAAACACATCCGACGGGGCGATCCTTCCAGTCTGGTTCGCGAGAGAGCTCGGAGAGCGCTTCATTGATGGGGTTGTTGCGTCGGAGGCCGCCATCACACCAACGCTCTCCGGTCTCGCCAAATTGCACGCCTTTGAAATACATGGGCGCGGCAGCTGTTGCGCTTGCTGCCTCCCAGATCCTGCAAGAGTAGTTCTCTGCTGTAGGGTGAAAGGACTCGTAATTTCGCAGGACATCAGGCTTGCTTATCTCGGCTCTAGTAACACAGAGCATTCTGATTTCAGTTAGCATCCAACAATTCTCAACAAAGAGAATAATACTGAACTGAGTGTACTTACACCTTACAATTAGGAGCTCCAGCTTCCTTAAATTCTGCATCTCTAGGGATCTCTTTCAAATCCAACACCTTCCTAACCTCCTCCTGCAGTATCTCAATATCATAAAATGCCTCCCCTCGCAGCCCCTTCAACATCTTCCCCAATTTCCCGCCATGGATTCTCCTGCCAAATACCTGGCTACCAACACTCTCATACGTCTTAATACACTCATCAATCGACATGCCCAGCCTGCCAAGCATAACGGCAATCAAGCCACCAGTTGAGGTACCAACGATGAGATCGAAGATGTCGCAGGGTTTGGGGGGGGATTCCAGCGAGCCTTCCGCCTGCATGGTGCGGAAGATCCGCTTAAGGATTAGGAGGGAGGTGTAACCTTTGATTCCCCCTCCATCCAGACAGAGAACCCGAAGGCTTTCGGTGTGGGCTGGGAAGGGCATCTTTCTGCTGGGGTGCAGGTGTGAAGCTGAACGCCACGTGACTGAACAAAAGGATAATGATTGTGCAGCAGTAGATGACGCTCATTCCATCCTGTTTCGTTCAAGACGATATAATTGAGGGTTTGCCTTCCCACTCGAGGAGTGGCTGGAGAAGAGTATTCTTGAACAGAGGGCTGAGATCTTCTGTTCGAGGAGTGGCCTGTGACCACAGCCTGGATTGCGGCTGAGTTTTCGGAGCCTATCCTATTGTGGCTATGTCGCTTCTCAAGCCAGCCACAGCGCGTAGACTGGAGCTAGGATAGCGTATGCAAGTTCGCTCTCCGAGCCAATCGGAAGAGTGTCCGGCTTTGTTATGATGCCCAAAGTCTTAACTCGACGTCCTTAGCCAATTTGGTCACGATTTAATTAGTGTAATCATTCTTAGCTAACACCACAGCTAGAATAACACTTCTACGATTGGCCATATATAATTGTACCATAGAGAGGACGAGTGCTACGTCCGCAGAAGTTTGCAACTTATTTTTGGAATGTATCAAGCCGGGTAGATCCACAATCGTCAAGTGTTATCAAGTAGGTCCTAATATCTCGACACGAAGAATCTCATTAGAGAACGCACTTAATGTTATCGATATGCCCATGAAGTCCTATAAAAGATGCGACGCGAATCTGGAGTTGTGGTGGAGGTTGACAATTGTTTCTTGTTGTTGGGAAAAAAAGAGACGAGACTCCAGCGAAAGCCCAGAATGGCGGGGCTAATTAGGCTTAGCGTATCGGTGCAGGTAATCTCCGTTGGTGCCTTGGTGCCTTGAAGCCTCACAATTTACACGCCACGCCATAATAATCGTACCCCTCGTTTGTCATCTCGTGTACTGTACAGTACAGTACCCAATATTCTTATTCTACCTCAGTGTCACACATTGACAGCCTAGGGGCAACCGTGCGGGCCTGGCGGCTGGGTAGCAACAGCTGTGCATTACCTCGACTGCAGTCCACTAGCAACCAATAAGGAGTAAAATCACAGGGAGATACTTTGTCACCTCATCTTAGTTAGACACCGAGCTATCGTCGGGACACCTAGATTCCTAGATATTCTACGTTTCACAGACGTTATGTGGCTCCTTGACACAGACACCCTTGAGCTCAAAGAGTTCGTCGACTCCCATACCCCTCTATATGCCATTTTCTCCCACACATGGGGAGACGAGGAGATATCCTTTCACGACATGCAGAGCGCCCGTGAATTGACCCAAGTCAAAGCAGGATTTACGAAAGTTGTTAGCTTCTGTGGGCTTGCCAGGGCGCGCGGATACCGTTACGCCTGGATGGATACTTGCTGCATTGACAAGCGGAACAGCGCCGACTTGTCAGAAGCTATCAACTCGATGTACCGCTATTACCGTAATGCAGGGGAATGTCTAATCTATCTCTCCGACGTTCCGACCGTAGTCGACGATACCATAAGTCGACAGCAGCAGCTGAATTACTTTAGGGCCAGTCGTTGGTTTACTCGGGGATGGACGCTGCAGGAGCTGCTTGCCCCAAAGAAAAGGACCTTCTTCTCTAGAGATTGGATCCCGATCGACGACAAAGGGGATCTTGTTGATTTGCTTGCCAAAGTCACAAATATTGACGCAAGCCTTCTACGGGACAGAGACCTGCTGTCGACCTTCTGCACTGCCAAACGCATGTCGTGGGCATCAATGCGCCAGACGACCCGCAGCGAAGACATAGCGTACAGCTTGATGGGCATCTTCAACATCTACATGTCTGTAATTTACGGCGAAGGGGGCGAGAGGGCCTTCAGAAGGCTGCAAGAAGAGATTATTCGGACTTCATTTGACCAGAGCATCTTTGTTTGGCGAGGGAACTACGAAAGCAGCGGACTTCTTGCTAAACAGCCGTCAGACTTTGCGGACACTCCCCGTCTAGGCTTATGGGGCCCGATCAATCTCGCGCCATTCACGATGACCAATGTGGGCCTCTCTATTCGGATGAACATCACCAAAATCATGTCGCCTGATAGAAGCTGGTTGCCAGATGATTTAGAGGAGGACATACATCTCGCAGTAGTTGGATGCGATGTCTGGAATGGAGAGCTATGGGTGCTCCTGGTTCTGTATCTCAAGCTCGTGCCAGGCGCAAGCTTTTATGCAAACGGCCGGTTTTGCAAGGCATATCGCAGGATCAAGTGTAATACTTGGATGGGAGTCCCAGCGATGCTTTTGGCAGGCAGAACCGGCCCACATCGTTTTACAGATGTGCTGGTGTTACAAGATGAGCATTTCGATCTTGTCAACCGTGCAATCGAGGAGGATGAGTCTAGATTTCCTTAGGTATGAAACTACATTTATTCACGCTGTTATTCTAGAATATCCTGGGCTCGATATGGCTCCCTTTACGAAAGGAGTGATTGTAGGACATTCTGATCTTCCTAGGAGATGGAAAGCCTAGGTGCAAGGTTGACGGTAGCATTGCATGAGTAAAACCAAAGCTAAAAGGAAGTCTCCACTTGAAAATACCTCAGATAGAGGGATCGATGGGGTGTTTAGGAGAACAAATGCACGAGCCGGCGCACCTTTGCCCAACATGTTGCTGGACGGTTGCAGTTGTGAGATGGCTAGTGATTCGGGCCCAAAACGGCTCATATGGTCTGAGAATTCTTTTAGGGCGAAATAGGACGAAACCGATTTTGCAATTGACTGCATGTGCTCCCTCCCTACTTACACGCCCTTATGCGGTGACAAACAAGCGGCGTTGTTGGCCGAGTCACATTATGTTTACGATGATCAAAGGGGTAATCTGCGCCGAATCTTAACCTGCGTCGCTTCTAGCACGGTTACTCAACATCGCTGCTCTACTCAGGCGCTATTCACCCTCACTTTATCCTCTGCTCAGGTTATTTAGTCATATTCTTATTCTTTTTTTGATGATCTTCTTTTAATAGCTTCATTGGTAAACTTTTCTGCCGTCGCTAAAAAGTAAATCTATTATTAGATCGTTACTAATATTATTGAAATTAAATTTTAAAATTTAAATTATTATCATATTAACTCAAAAATTAACTTTTTTTGTTTAATAATATTAAATTTAATTATTTTAAACAAAGTTTGGTTCTATGTAATGGTTCCATATATAGTAGAGCGATAACCACGTTTCCTGCAAAAACAATATATATTTATATTTAGATCTAGAATAAATTTTATATAAAACCTGAATCGTATAAGCTCTTTAATATTAAAATCTGAAAATTGACTTCAAAATATGACGTATTTAATTTTGTTTTTATGAAAAAATCTCAATATATATATAATCCTTTTTTGGACTTAGAAAAAATTAAAAATAAATCTATTTTACATCTGAATAAAAGCTCGCATTTGCCTGCTATACTAAAAAGGCCAAATAATAAGAAGAGTATACCGCATCCCTTTTAATAGCGGTTTGAACTCAATAATGAGGAAAAAGAATCTTGTATTAGTTGTCCTTTCTACGGAAAGAGAGATCTTGCATTTATATGCAAGATCTCAGGAAACTAGTTAAATCACATGATCGAGCCAA
>Ga0247778_1000621_pt1 | contig 36181 bp, 29 predicted proteins | sample UWRJL049202B5_FD_179939 | JGI IMG/M metagenome (GOLD analysis project Ga0247778, IMG submission 179939) | Plant litter microbial communities from Arlington Agricultural Research Station in Wisconsin, United States - UWRJ-L049-202B-5 | ecosystem: Environmental > Terrestrial > Plant litter >...
GGATATCATATCAACTCTCTGGGGTTCTTGATGTAGTTTGAAGGGGGGGTTTCTGCTGTGTTTAAAGGCTCTTGTGCTCCAGTGATAGCCCAGCGGGAGCTCGCAGCTTTCCAATCTCAACTTGTATCTGCAGACTGCCTACCACCAAATAGAACGTTGACATGAGCGAATTGACTTTTAAACCATAGTTCAATACTCAGAAACCGGACAGACACATAACAAATGAAACGATGAAACGGGAAAATTTTTTAATGTCGGCCGACAAATATTTGCATTCTCTATTTTCCCCTAAGATAAACGAGCGTTCGAACACCTTCCAAAACCTCTCATCTCTCATCTCTTATCTCTGCCTCATCCTCAAATCCTCACCATTGTCAAGATCTAATCCTGTCAGTTCACCCTTCTCTTCCTAGATCCACATTCTGAAAACTCACCAATAGGTTCGAATCTATAATCTAGCACTTGCATCGTGCAACACCATCCAAGATGTAACAGCAGTTGGCACCACCGCACTGAGCCGAAAACTGCCAGTCACCAGCAGCGTTGCAGATCTGGATGGAGCCCGATGGGCCTGGGGCACCGTTCTGTAGATGGCAGGTGTGTTAGAGATTTTCTGATTCAAGAGGTGGTTTAAGAGCAAGTGAAATAGTTCATTCCTCTGTTGGAAGTACAAGACTTGTTGGAATACACGAGAAGGAATATAGCGAGAATGGGGGATATGAATATGAAAGGACGGGTTATTGCTTACGGTGTTGCCGCAGGTGTATTGGCCTGAGGTGCAAGCCTGAGCAGTGGCAAGGAGGCCGAAGACGGCGATGATGGAAGCAGTGAATTGCATATTGGCTGATTGGGTTGGGTTGTTGGAAAGTATTGGTGGTTGTTGTGTTATTGTGATTGTAGTTGTGGATGAGGAGGAAAGTAAGAAGAGGGTCGGGGAGAGCCCTTTTATATCTCGAAATGCTCTGAATTGAAGGATGGAGATGTGGTGAGATGACGTGGAGAGAGTGCTAAGGCTTGAGGAGATGCCTTGTTAGATCCTTGAGGCGTATTGTTCTTCACTTGGTATGGAGATCAATAATCGTACAGCATCAGGTCCATTGGTGATAGTCGCTGTGAAGTAATTGCTGACTGCGCTGACTGCTTGCAGTGTACGTAGCGGTCTGCCTACTTAGGTTAAGTTGTTCCTAGCATTAGCTACGCATGTAGATCTATTGCAAGATCATGAATCCTCATCGTATAGTTTTACGAAGACTTGAGCCTCGCTTTGGTTGCTGAATCAGGAAGCCCTGCAGCTTTTCTCCAAGAGCCGCTATTTAGGAATCGCAGGTTGCTAAAATCTTACTTGCAAATTAATTTCTCAACCCAGGGAAGGAAAGATCTCCAGCTTACTTGCATTGATTCCTATACGAATTACAAGTGCTTATATGCAGTTTACGGCTGTTGCATCTGTGGAACAGTTGTGAATTCGTTCCTGACTGCTTGCATCAACGTCTAACCCAATTAGATAAGTATACAATACTTCCTTTTGGAAAGTGATAAGTTTTGGAATTTTGTACCGGCGCCAGCCGGATACTTCTACTCATAGTAATATACTCCGATTTGCTAAGAAGATTGCTTTTTTATTTTGATATGTAATGACATGGGTTTTTATTTGTAACATGGCCGTTATTTCTGGACCTCTCACCCTTAACCTGTATTTTCGTGTCGATCATATGTGAAGGGCTATTGAGCCTCTTTGACAGCCCAAGGAAATGCTGACGGGACCTGTTTAAACCCATATTCCCTATTGTGCCTAACCAAGTCCTTGCATAAGGATTCAATTAAACCATAAGCTAGGAAGAAAGCTCTGTTCACCACCTGAGAACACACGTAAATCTATAACTCAAAATCTACCCATACGGAAGATCCGGGAAGGTCTATACGAATTTAAGCTTAACGTATACTTGGCGGCCTGGCTTCCTGTAACGTACCATACCGCGATCTCCGTATTACTCAGCTGGTAATCCGATGCGAGCGAACCATTCAAAAACCTCGGACGGTTTCATACAAACGGAGGACAAATTGTTTGCATGAGGCTACTGTACTATGTGGTAATTTTTAGGGGTGAGTGAGATCTTGCTGCCCGGAGCCCCGCGGATGAGGCGCAGACTACCTAGGTACTGTGGAGAATCCGTTGGGTGGGCGTGCGCCCCTCCCGCCACTAATCCTCCACCCTGACCAATGGCACCTGCAGCACAGCAGTGGGAATCCTTCGTGTCAGCAATAGAAAATAGGCAGATTTACACATCAGACTGTACGTCGTACTTACCTATATAGGTGCTTTGCAGCGAATTGCGGGACAATAAGCAATAACGTGTCAAAATAGCGGTTCTTCGATTTCTCAAGTGCGGGGCAAAGTCTAATTCTCCAGAAGCCGTGAATCTACCGCCAGTGTTTAGTGGATGGAGTTTAACGAATGCGTTCTCCTCCGCATTTAAATTACGTATAACGTGCAGCTACCTAGAGCCGCCTAGAAGAGAAATTAATTATCCAGGAAAACTTCTGCTGCATCTCGGCACGGCCTTAGATTCGAAAAGGTATACATACCAAGGCCGAGGTCAAAGGTTTACATTATTGCGGCCTATCCACCTGATCTAGGCATGGAGACCCTATAACTACAGCGTCTGTGCCCCCTAAGACGATAACTTAGACATCTGCGAAGTAGCTCGCGAGTCCCTAGCGCGCTGGTGCTAATAGTCAGCACTAAACTGTTCAAGAGATCATAAGACAATGCTAGGACCTTGGCGAAAGACTATAGGTTCTAGTGCGGGGTTGCAATGTAGTAACCGCAGATATTGGACCCGCGGCCTTCTTCGTACTGGAACGGCAATGAGTCCGAATGAGGGCTCCATCACGTAAGGAAGGAGCCTCATCAGTGATGCATGCTCCGCATTCAGAAACTTCTTCCTCCGGCTGACTTGCTTCATGCATTACTCAGGTACAAGTGCAGTGAAATGTTGCACGGAACTCCGAGCATGGCTCCGCTCCCCGCATTGCTTCTGACAAGTAGCGACGCATTTAGCAGCGAATAGCATACCCACATGTTCAATTTTCCATCCCTTGGTGGCATTGTTCGATAGCTTTATATTCGCCATCTGGAATTGGAAGGCAAACTGATATATCTGCCAAGTCGAACTGGGGAAAATATTGAAGCCTCAACCCTCAAGTGAAGTTTACATATAGTTAACTACTGGCCACCGACCGCTGACCGCCCCGACTCAGCGGGGACGCTGTAACGTCAGCAGTCGCTGCCAAGAACTACTCAAGACCAGTAGGTGGTTTGAGAACAGCTGATTTTTATGTCCCAGAGAGATCTGCTCTCACACTTGGTTTGGCTGACTGTACTCATTCTCGTGATCTAAGACATGCTTTTTCTACTGCCAATGATACAGCCGTACAGAACTTTCGGTGACTCTAGTGACTCTGAAGGATGAAATCAATAATCATCAAATCAATAAGATTAATATCCAGTAATTGGCGTAGAACGAAAATGGGAGGAAAATTTCACGCCCAGGATTGTGCCAAGTGGTCACAGCGGTAACTAGCCTCTACTCTTCCGACTGAGTCCATCGAACACGTATTCCTAAAATCCCAACCAACGATGACTTTGGAGCGTGCAATATACCTGAAATGGAAGAATGGCAGACGAAGCTAGAACTCGACGAAATATTCTTGCAGTTGGAAATTTGAAAACAAGTCGTGACGGAAACAATTACAGGTAGGGGTTTGGAGACGTGATCCCCAAACACTCAAGTCTTCCAGCTTCATCTCAGACAATAAATAAACGGACCATATGCCTCTCCCAAAGCTGATCATAGATATCGAGTATTTTGAGCAGAAGCTTCAGATCTGTGTAGAGATTGTGCCCGGCCTCCAGGCATTTATACTTGCAGAGTGTCGAAGAAAGTCGCAACTCACCTCTCTCTTGCCCGAAATTCTCTCGGCTCTATGGCATATCGCTAGGGGCTCAATCATAGGAATGAGAAATTGGAACCAAGTACACAAATCGTGAGCAAACACTTAATCACTGGCGGATTGGAGGCTCAAACAGAGAAGAGCGGTTTGTGTCGTCGACTTAAAGTTTGGAGCACGCAATGCCGGGTATGTATTGCAACTTCTGCATGGAGGACCATTTCGCTGTCAAGGCTAGGCTGCTGTCAAATTCTCATTGGATATTTTGCAGCTACCAGGGCAGGAAGCTTTTTCGCAGCGAGGGAAGGCGTCTGCCATTGACTCATTGAGAGAGGTTCCCGACAGAAATGTTTCGAGGCAGGCAGGTGAAATGTTCAGCCCAGTGAGACATATTTGATATTTAAAATGTGCCCGAAACAGGTGCTGCTTTTATACTTCAGACTTTTCGCTCGAAAGAGTCAATTAACAGAAGGAAATAGATTTTCGTGGCTTTTTTGCGAACGCCTCTTTTGTTTTTCGCCAGCTGAGAAGCTGAATATTGACCGAGCAAGACTTGACCAAGCTGCAGCTGAAGAACAAAAGAATCAAAAGATAAAGCGAGATCGATAAAAACCAGCTGCCACAACTTGTCGGAGGCGAAAATCGAGGTGAATCACATGACACCGTACTTGGTTTATCCATCGCATAATTCCACTGCTACAGTACAGACAGTTTCATGGTGACACCAAGACCAAGTGACACTCACAGTCTCGACCGTCCCGTCCATCAAACTCTGCCAAGGCTTGCTTTGGGCACGAGCGGGGAATATTCGTGGGTTTTCGTGTTCAGCATCCCGAACGAAGGAAAGCCACGCGGTGGCGTACAAGGAAGAAGCCTCGATGTCTTATATCACGATCGACATTATGACGGAGCCATGAGGGGAAACCACTCGAATTGCACCACGATACGAAAACTTCGTAATGGTGGAAAGATAACAGGCATACCTAGGTACCTAGGTATTTGTGAAAGTCGGAATGCCTCGCCAGAAATAAAGCAACCAACACAAGACGACCAACACATAACTGTGTTTCATCCGAGGGCTCGAGTGGAAAAAAGGGTGCTTTTGATACGCAGAGATGCGCCCTCAATGACGGTAGATTGAGGCTGTGCTGGGCCACCGTGAGTGTGTGGCAATCCAATTTTCTGTACGGAGACAGCGCCCGTGGTTGGCTGAAACCCAGCGGCCAAGTGTAGAGTCCGCCTGGATTTACGCAGTACGTGAGGCTTGTTCGTACGGCTTGTCATGCTTGTTATGCCGTTGAGTGCGCGAGAGAGCGAGAAAGCGAGATCTTTCCCAGCCACACAGGGGTCCTTTCTGCGGAGCGACGCAATCTGACCCAACCACTCTGTTCCATGCGGATGCGGATTCACATTTCATTATCGCCAACGATCCTCTACATTCACAACCCCAATGATTGACCCGCCTTTTCGAATGACTCTCGAATGACTCTCACGAATAATCATCACGACGACGACGCGCCTGCTCATATTTGTTGGAAATACCCGGACAGGGTTGGAGATATCTGAGACGGCAGCTTGATTGCGGGACTGGTTAGAGACATCCTTGAACCGTGAAATTGAGAGCTGCACCATCACATCACCCATACGAAACTGCTCCGGCGACGACGACGATACGAATCGAATCTCCTACACATCACGAACACGCGCGCGAAAGACTTCTCAAGCTGGCAGCGCATGCGAAGGAATAAATCGCCAAATTTGCGCAGGTTCTCTCTGTTCGCCCGCTCTGGATGAGCGACAACCGCGAAGATGCTCACAATCAATGGAACATGCAATTCGACACTGGAAGATATGCTGAGTATGAATTCTCTAGAGCCGGAAGAAGAAGGAGATGCTGATAGAATATAGTTGGGTCCTCTGAGATACCCATGGCGGGGAATTTAACATTCCATAATCTCGGCCTTATAGTCGCAGCAGGAACCTCATTAATCGCTGTCCTGTTATCTTTCTACCTTATTTGGATGCATGCGCTGCATTATACGAAACCCTACGAGCAAAGACAGTACGTTTTGTGCCCTCCTTTCGTGCGACTTCTGCTAATTTGGCGCAGTATTATACGTATTCTTTTCATGATACCCGTGTATGCGACAGCCTCTTTCCTCTCTTTCTGGTTCTATTGGCACGCAATATATTTTACGGTCCTTTACGAATGCTACGAAGCCTTTGCGATTGCCTCTTTCTTCGCCCTGATGTGCCATTACATTGCGCCGAATCTCCACGAACAAAAGCAGTATTTTAGGAGTATCGAGCCGAAACCGTGGGTTTGGCCACTTGGGTGGTTTAAAAAGTGCTGTGGCGGGGAAAGAGGACTTTGGAGGACTCCAAGAAGTGGTTTGACGTGGTTTAATATCATTTGGACGGGTGTATACCAGTACTGCTTTATTCGAGTCTCCATGACAATAACAGCTGTCGTTACACAAGCTTTTGGAAAATATTGCGAATCCTCCAACTCGCCCGTATTTGCGCATATCTGGGTATGTCCTTCTACCGGTGTCTCAGATCTAAGCTAACGATACTAGATTCTGGTCATTGAAGGTGCGGCAGTCACAGTCGCAATGTACTGCCTGATTCAGTTCTATGTTCAGCTGAAAACCGACCTTGCTGAGCACAGGCCGTTCTTGAAGATCGCAGCTATCAAGCTTGTGGTCTTCCTGTCATTTTGGCAAACATTTATGATTAGCATCCTCACCTCATCAGCTTTCAATATTGTCAAGCCTACCGCCAAAATGGCTTACCCAGATCTAAAAGTTGGGGTGCCTTCACTTCTTATTTGCATTGAGATGGCCATCTTCGCGGGCTTGCATCAATTCGCTTTCCCCTGGCAGCCATATGCGAAAGCTAGTCCAGAAACAAAATACCCCATCCACGGATCCGATTCGCCCGCTCCTTTCAACACCCTCGGACCCAATCAAGGTGGATTCCTGGGAGTGAAAGCTATTGTGGATGCTATGAACCCATGGGATTTGGTAAAGGGATTCGCACGAGGCATTAGATGGCTGTTTGTCGGTGTCAAGAGTCGCGAGAACGATTCGTCATACAAAAACGCCTCTTTCGACATCAATAACCCGAACAACGAGAATGATATGGCTTTAGGAGCAGCCAGGAATGATGGATACAAGGGGACCGAACATTTGCCTATCGCAAACGAATTCAGAAGGAGTAAATTCGGCATGCCAGGCGTAACACCCAACAAAACACCAGGAGAAGAAGCAGCAGGTTTAATCGCACACGCGCAACCGAACCCCCTAAACGCAGGCGGCTACGTCCCAGCACGCCAACGCTACGACGCTCAGGGCCAGGATATCAACCCTGGAGGCGCATACACCGCCTACGCAGAATCAAGTCCCGACCGACTCACTGGCATCGCACCCTCACCAGCCACGACACGACGCCAGGAAGCCGATATCGGCATGGCAGTCACAATGGAGCCGGATTTATATCAAAGCCACGTAGTCCGCGAACCCTACACGCAACCCCCGCAATCAGACGCGTACCTCGAGCAATTGCGCGCAGAAAGACGGCAGAAAAATGCACAGAAACCGTCAGAGCAGTGGGCGAACTCGAGTAGACCTATGAGACCTGATGATCCACCACCGCCGGAAGTACATAACGCGCTATGGGGACGGGGGAATAATCAATTTTGAGTACGGCTGGAAAGGAGGACGGGTTGTATAATATGAGATGAGCGTTATGACTTGAGCGAGAATGGGGCTGGATCCTAATATTGGCTGGGTGTATGAATGATGCATGGGCTGGCGTTCTTATCTTTTTGAGCGTAGGGCGTTGGGATTATGATACCTGCTTGTGGCGAGCGGCTTTGAATAGGGAGTGCCCGAGCTCCGGGCTCATGGGTCAGGGTTGTATATGGATGTATAGGCAATAATGACTGAAAGGCCGTTCTGAAAATTCGTCGCTGAAGTAAGGAAGGGAAGTGGGGACTTGATCCGAAACTGTCTTGCTTTGCGTAGAAGTTCCGAGTTTGCGTATGTGTTGTCAGGGAAGTACGGGTCAAGTGACAGCGTATTGCTAGCAGTTAGTAGACTTGCTCTCGGCTCTCGTAAGCACATTGCAGTTGTCTCTTTTCATACAACTCGCAACGGGTTTCGGTGATTAGTCTTGTGCTTTTCAATACCCATTCCCCCGCACCCGCTTGAGCACTTCTTGGGCATTTCCCTGGCGTTAGCGAGCCCCTGAAAAAAGCGGGGTGCACCGGGCCCCCAGCACCGATATGCATTCCACGAGCGTCAATATTGCGACTTCAGTATATTCAGTATTTGTACTTCTCGTATAATGAGGTGTCTTGTAGATTCATTACAGTTATTTCACCTAGAAGTTTAAGAACGATTTGCAACGAGACATAGAAATGATGCCTTGCCCCACACCTCAATAGCAGTGCCCAGCCTTGAATCAGGCTGCCCATTAAACCAGTCGCTATTAAGCGAGTGCATCAGTTGGAGCTTTTGGCTTCAGTCAGTCAATTGGAGATCTCAATTCTAACAAGTGAGTCAATTACAGAATCTTTAATCAGTCGCTGATCAGTTGATCTTACTAAAAATGGCAATTTTGGGGTCATTTTGGGGAGTAAAATACCTAGAACTCACGAAATCTGGGAGTATAAAAATATTTTGCATTGTAAAGAAAACCTCTCAGAGCGAGGAAAGGATTGCAAATTATCTAAAATAATAGAAATTGGGGTAAAAGAGGAGGTGAAACATGTGATCAAATATATTATTACTTTTCAACTTATCAGCGACTGATGGGCTTAACTGATTTAGAGACATTTAGTTAGTTAAATAACTTCAAATAAGGACTCAGTGAATTGATCGAATACCCTTAACTGATGCCTGGCTGACTGACTTATTGGGAGGCCTGACTGGAATGCCCTTCATCTTTTCCCCTCGAGCGAAAATCACGTTAGGTAGACTTAAAACCAGCTAGGGGACTTGCCAACTAAAATCCAACAGCGCGTTCACGATTACAAGAGTATCAACATTCACAAAATATGAACCACTCCCTCCTTCAGGCCCCTGGCTTCGTCGATCAGAGACCAATTCCGTGCAAGCAATGCTCTTACACAGCAAGGAATACATTCTCCGGTTCTCAAAAGATAACTCGCTCTTCTCTTCCCAGTTTCTGTAGCGTTATACATCGCAGCCAAAGCAGTGCACCTCGCATAGTCGTCCCGAAAGTCCCACACACAGCAAGCAATTCCATTCTGGTAATGAAGCTTGTCAAAAAATTCCCTATCCATCTCCCATCCTTCACGGACGAAGGTGCAAGGAAATGGCAACGAGCGACACGAAATCTTGTCGCAGGAAGTGCGGCCGGTGGATCGGCGAATGTGTCGGCTTGAAAATCCTGGCTGGATGTAGACCGTTCCATCGGGGATCGATGCCTTATAGTAGAACGCCACTTCACGTTCTGTTGATCTCTCCGTTACCAAGGATATTATAGAAGCCGCTTCTTCTCGTTGCGATTTCTCTGGAGGTGTATCCACTGCCTCTACGAACAGCGCGTTTGGAACTATAGGGCGGAGGCTGTCGTGGTATATTCCGTCAACGACCGCATCATAGCTTCGATCTTGCCATTCGATGTGACCAGGGATGACGTGGACTTTCTGAGCAAGTTCTGCGCTGGAGCTCGGCATTCGTAGACTATCCATATACAAACAAAGTCCCATCGAACAAAGTGCAGTACAGCAATCCGCCGTATCTTTACTGGTATTGTGTTCCGGCCAGACGCCGACGAAAATCAGGAAAGCTGATGCCAACGGTCCAGGTATCGGTTCCTTAAAGTCGTCTTCTTGTCTTTCATTAAGATTGTTGCTGTGTAAGGTACGTAGTTTGTCAAGGCAAAACTCCCAGGTCTGGTATCCTTTCGGAGGGGCTGATATAGAAGGGTTTGCCCAAATAAACTGGCAGGATTTATATATCTCTTCGAGGCCAGAAAGCGTCGGGTGGAGGTCCATGGGGGACTCCACACATGAGACAACCAAAACCAGGTGATAAAGCGTGAAGGCTACGGCGACTAGACAGCGATTGTGAAATTTCAACGATCGTGGGTCGCAAGTCATGCAAGAACACAGTGATTGCAGAGATCGCAGCTGAAACTCAATATCTCGACATGCGATATCCAGTGGGGCCCCGATAGCTGTATCGAGACTTTCTAGAAACCCACTGTCACATTTGAGCTCTGGAAACGCCGACATTATACTGTGAGAGAATCCTCTCCCGTAGGCAGCTTCCGAGAGGTATGAGTAGTTGGACTCTGCCTTCGACCTTTTTTCGTCTGATTCAAGTTCAATATCGCCTCTAGCTACACCCGCATATACTCGGGCAATGCAGCCCAAGAAGCCCCCAAACGTTTTGGAGTGTTTGATGACCCTGTTGTTGAAATCTGCGACTCCGAAAAGTCGAGATAAACATTCATCCCACGGTGCCCTCAGCGCGAGCTTGAGCAGACTCTCTGTCGGGGTATGGATGAGCAAGGCCTTGTGGGAACGCAGAATATAAGTCGTTTCTGCAAGTAGCATCGAGTTTCGTTAAAGGTCGACTTCAACATAGCGCAACGTGACTTGAGCGATCTCATGCTCTGGTGCATTCGTGTACACGAGATTGCTGCCCTCTTCTTCGACCCGAACGGTGAAGTTGAAGAGCCATTGTGCAATGCCAGCAATAAATGCACACTCGCTATAGCCTAGGACCGTGATAGTGGCTACCTCCCCACGAGAAATCTTGAACAAACCGCTCACTACTCGCGCAATATCTACTGACGGGGAAACCATGATGATAGACTTATGCCAATCATCCCACACTTGGCGATGCATTCCCGCAACGGTGTTTGAGAAAGAAGTCCTGGTAAGAACACCCCCGCACGCTTTTGCCAAAGCCATAAACTGAGATTGAGGCGGCTTGTATTCATCTGGGAAGCCCTCAATAGACCAAAGCTCTCGCAACACCCAAGCAGTCATGGTATCGCTGTGCATTTCTCCCAGACAGGAGCAGAGAGCGACCAGCTCCGAGCCTCTCGGATCTTCAGCAAGCAGCTTGACGAAGCTCTTATGCCCGAATCCGAAGTAGAGAATTTGGTCGAAGCCAGGGACTCCACGGAGATTCTGGATAGCATCATTCATTCGTTTTTCTCCAAGGCTGCCAATTTTGAACCTGTGTGCCAACGCAATTCCTGCTGCATAGGTGGCAGGCTGAACACCGGCGGACGTGAATCGTTGAAGCGTAGAGGCAGTCAAGGAATATACGGTGTTTCCAAACGATACCCAGTCCACCTGGCCTTGCTGAGGGAAGGCTGCATTGGTCGAAACCTGGAATGATGAGGGGTCAGACATGACCTTTGAATGCTACTGCAGTGGAAGGCTATTGATGGATTGATTCTGTCTTTTGCCTGCGATAGTTTGTTTGATTTCAAAGGGCAGGCAGGTTCCCAGCCTTGCGATACAATTTCTCTCGAAGTTTTTGTGGCTGCGCCCACAAGTCACGCTGATTAGTTTCACCAATCGTATCTCCTACTATAACTTAACGGATAAATAATATTTGATGAATTTATCAGAAGCTTTCTAAACCGTAGTCAAATAAAAGATCTAGGGAGGGTAATTCCTGGCACTCTAACGCTAGTAAGAACACTTCCCCAAGAGCTTCAGTATAGTTTCTGGGAATTACGGATCTCACATATGATGCGCTGAGAGTTTTTGGCGGCATGATGGTCATTGGCCGGATGAAGTCGCCGTGTGGTGGCTGAAAGCCACAGACACGGGCGTACTGTACGACTTGTCTCGTGAGGTCAGTGCTACCATTCAAACGCCTTGCACGCTTCGAGAAATTGAAAACAATGAAAATATTTGAATTCTCCTTTTTACTGTTTCTTCGATTTGTTATAAAATTGAATGAATTTTCTGGCTCACATATGGGTATATAAGAAATTATGAAGGGAAGGAAGTCCTGAGATCTATAGCTTGGACATCATGGAGTGAAAAATCCATTGGAGATTTGCTGCTCGAACATTCCTGGTTCGCGTCTTCGCAAGTGTGGCCAAATGACAGAGCGTCGTAACCGTGCTTCATGAATTTGTCTCTTGGTCCTCAGGAATCACTACAGCCATCTCCCAGAACATCTTGTCTTGTCCCGCAACAAGTCGCGGTAGTTTACTGTAGGAGTTCTGCCTTTTTCGGCGCGTGCTTAAGCAGTTCCCCTGGCCTTACGAGTTAGCGAGCCCCGAAAAAGGGCGGGGGCGGGGTTACATTGGAGGCAAGTTTGCGGTTGAGTAAAAACTTGGGCTCCTCATGTAAAAGGTTTTTGGTTGACGCGTCAGTGGAAGTGATGTGTTTTTGAGGGGGAAGGAGGAAAGATACGGAAAATTCTGATTAATAGGAGTTGTATTCTAAGGCTCTTTGTAGCGTGTAGCTAGGTAGTGGCACATAACGCTCACGAAGGAAAACCCACACTCCCCAAAAGTTTTCTTTCTCCTTCTGTAGTTTTATTTCCCTCAAAAATCATCATGTGGGTACCTAAAACGCGCGACACGAGATTCCAGCTCCTCTTACTTCAAAATATATCAAAATCGAAATCGAATCCACCGCCCGCTCCATCGCCCGCTCCACCACCAACATCAACACCGCTACCAACAGTACTAGCACCATCCTGTCCAGTGCTTTCGGAATAAATGACAGGAGTCACGCATTCCTGGTGATGCACATTCCAAGCGGCAGGAAGAATTTGAGCTGCTGCTACCATGCCCATGATACAAAGTCCGATCTCAGCGTTGCTCAATCCGGCACCTTTCAAATGCCGAGCTCGCTTCCAGTCTTCGGGACTCCATTTATATTTCTCCAGTTCCAGCCTCTTATCTTCTTCCACCCATTTCAGCATTGCTGCTTTGACCTTTGACTCTCCAGCCTGACCACCTGGTGCTTGTGCATCCTCTCGAAGGAGCTTGATGGTCTTATGAATTCGATCATTGCTCATTCCTTCTGCCTTCAATCCCAAAGCCTGGTTCTTCTCCTCCTCGCTCCAGTTTGCAGCATCTCGCTCTTGCTGCTTCCACTTCGAGAAGTATTGGTTGATTTGGTTGGTAGACATGCCGGCTGCTTTAAGCTGGTTGTATTTTTTGTTTTGTTCGATTGAGACAAACTGTATTCGCACTGCTTGAATTGAATCTTGTCTCTTCTCTCTCGGAGTTGTTGTTGAAAGAGATGCTGTCAGGCAAGGAGTGGCTGCAAGCCTGTTTGTAAGGTTCGGAGCGACCGCCATTATCTGGAACATGGGGACGAGAGATCTTTGACCGGGAGCGATGAGCGTTCTTTGGGAGTGTTGTAGAAACCTCATCTTGATTGATGTTTAAAAAAGGCGAAGCAGGACGGAGAGGTGGGAAGTGTAACCTGGTTACTGGATATTCTGATGTGGCTTGCAAGCCACCAACACCGACAGGGGTGGAGCAAATCATCCCCCTTGCATCTTTGCCAAACCCCGCCCATCATGCCCAATCATCACTCTTGCACTGTACAAAAGAAAGCGCCAGGCCGCATGGAATATTCGTGGGCTGAGTTTCCTGTTCACAGCGAGCAACCCCCAGCCCCCGCCGAGAACGCAATCAACCCAACGATAGAGAAAAGGATGAGCAGTCCAGACAAATTCTCGACATTCAATTCTGACTGAGACCGGAGCTTCCCAAGTAAATGTTGGAAATTGGGTTTTAACGTGTCATATTTCAAAGCGGCCTTCTTTTTAGCAAAACAGCCTCCAACTTGGGTATTCCGATATATCATATTCTCCCAATTTCCCATGAACATTCTACCAAAACATGATGATCAAGTCACGAAATCACTCATAATTTCTTCTTTATCATTTCGCTCACAAGAAACTTCACAATTCTTGAATTTTCCGCAATTAATTTCGGTCCGCCTTCCGCCTTCTGCCTTTCAGCCCTTGATTATACGGAGACCTCGGTGTTTCCTCCCCTTTTCTTTGATCTTCCTTCTGAAATATACCGACTCGTACTGGACACAAGGAAGCGGAACACAATGTTGTGGATTTTGAATGTTTTACAGAAATTAGTGTTGCTTTTTCTGGCCACCGCGAGAGGGTGTAAATTTGCCCCTGAACGAAGCGAACCCCTACGAAGTAACTATAAGCGAGACTCGAGACCCCTTCTTCCACGCACCTGCAGCCCCAATGAGCGTGTTATTGTGTTCCTGATACTCGGTACAATTTGAATCATATTTGATTCGACTAGCACGGATTACACACCCAATGCTTAACCATCTGCTACATCATGAGTTGAGCTATTTACTACGTTCCAAAAATGGTTGCGCGAAACGGTATCTAGAAGTCGTTAGATACGGAAAGGGAAGGCGAAGCAAAATCTGTACCGATTGCCGGCAATGGTTATAAATTATGGAAAACTAAAGGACTCATGATGAGTCAAAGGTTGCCTTGATGAGGTAAAATCAAGATAATCGTGAGATCATCAATCATTCTGAGTACCAAAGAGTGTATACGCTTAAGATCATATCCAAAGAAAATCACGCTCATACCGGACCACGCCACCGAACACCATCACAACAAGCACCATTGCAGCAGAGAACACCTCAAACATTAAACTCAGCACTCTTCATGACGGCCTTCTCGTCACCTAAGCCATCACTGCCAGCTTCAACGGGAGTACTCAAGCCATCATTTCTATACTCAACACCTCCAATGATCTCAACCTCCTCGTTGATCGTAGCTGGGATGATCGTGCCCTCAGCAGGGAAGAAGTGGCTGAGCAAAGAGTAAATGACGAAGGCGCTGGTGAAGCCGTAGAGATAGAACATATCATAGATATATTGAGCGCCGCCAACCTTTAGTTTCGTGTTTACTTGTGCTGCCATTCCAGGAAGATTGGGTACTACCGATATGAGGAACGCAACGACTGCGCGCCAGTTCGTTCCTGCCGCATTGTAGCGATAACGACCTTGGCGTCGGTAGAGGGCAGGCACATCGATATGTTTGTGTTTGACGACCCAGAAATCAGCAGCCAGAATCGCCGCAATTGGAGCTAGGAAGATGCCGAGACCGCTCATGAAACTTAGAAGAGAAGCAGCTGAGTGAATAATTTTCCAAGGTACCATGATCCATGAAGCGGTAATTGTTCCAATGATAACACCTCGTCTGATATTGATGTATTTGGGGAATAAGCTGGTAAGATCGTTGGCGAAGGAGATCACATTGGCTGAGAGATTGGTTCCGATCTGAGCAACGACCCAGGCGAATCCGACAAAGAAGGCTCCAGCTCGTCCTCCGGGTCCGTCCCAATGAGACGCAAGCGCCAAAGGGTCCCAAATGTATTCGCCATACACAACTTTAGCAGCTGAGCAGGAAATGATGCCAAATAGGCCGAGCCCAAGTTGAATCAAGGGCAGGAATGCAACTTGATAATAGATAGCGCGGTGGTTTTTGAGGTACCGGGTGAAGTCAGGAATACTGTGGCGGGGTCAGAAACTTTCAAAAAGATATTCGAGAATAGAACAAACTGACTTTGTCGCCATAGTGGCCCAGCCACCTGTGATTGATGAAAGCGACGAGAGAATGAGCCAAGAGCGCATGCTGCCGTGGACTGTATATTCTTGATTCCAGATGTCACCTGTCCCCCCAGCCTTTTTGGTCATGGCAATGACAACTCCAACACAGGTGATAGTAACAACAACTGTATGTGTTATTAGGTAAGCTCGCAACAGATGTTCAATAGAATGGCACCCTTACCAGCTTTGAAAACGAAGAACCACTGAAGTTTATGTGGCGGCGTAAGAAGGATCGGAAACTGAATAGTCCAAAAGATGAAATGGCTGACCATTTGTTGAGTAGTAATGCCGACTGCTTCGGGAATATGATTAGGAATATCCAAGTATGAGGGCCAGATCGCACGGATCATTTGAGTCATCGCAGTGGAGCCAGTATAAGTCTGGATGGCGTGCCAGAATAGAGCAGTGATCATACGGACCACGACAGCGAAACGGGAAAAGTACCAGCCGAAAGATGATCTCAAGGCTACGGGAAAGGGAACATGGAGCTTAGCTCCAATGCTACCATTGAGAACCAGCGGTACCGTGCAGACAAGACTTCCGAATATGATACAATACACTGATTCCCGCCTGCATGACATGAGTTTGGGCTTGAGAATTAGTCTCGGGAAAACTTACCAAGTCAAGCCCACGGCGATGATTGAGGCTGGAGCTTCCCAACTCTGCGCGTTCAGGGCATCTGAGAACCAATAGCCGCCCATCGTCCAGCCAGTCCAAGTTCTGCGCTCAAGTGGGGTAACATCGCAATCGATGTTGGCTACAGACAAATCAGTATGAGATTCTCATGAAGACTTTCAAGTTATTGAGGAGCAGAGCCCCAAATATTCATCACAAGAAGGGCAGGATATGACATACTCCTACGAATCAAGTTAGCTAAATCAGTTCAAGATTTTTGGGTAGACGAAAAACTCACCATGAATCTTCATCACCAAAGGTTGATTTCTGCCTTGGAATGATCCATCCCGCAGGTTTGGTTTTCTCTTTCGCTCCTTCCTTGAAGGTGCTGAGGCGTTGGCGGAATGCGTTGGCCATGTTTGCAGTTGCCGTGCTGGGTGCTCGAGAATCAATCTGGATGAAGCTTCTTTGTCGTGCTTAATGTGACTGCTGATGAGGGCATTCCGACAGAGGAACACACCTTGTTATATGCATTTCCTGTTCCCATTATCTGGGAATCTCTCACGCGAGCATTGAACATTTTGCTGGTAGTGAAGTGTGTATCTTGCGATGATAAAAAATTGTACGCTGTGAGCGGCTCAGCGATAGAGAAACGATGGTAAATTGCCAGCGATAAGGGACCAACAGCTTGAAGCCGGCCGACGCTCGCCGGAGGGCGTGAGCACAAATTTCCCCGCCATGGGGCCGGAACTCCTCAACCCCCAACTCCATTTCCCCAGCTGTCTCAATTGGCTTTTGGTAGCGAAGCCTCCTGCAAAAGCCCGGTAAATATCCAGTCAGAACAGAAGACAGAGCTTATTGAATGCTTGTCCTCAAGTCCAAGATTGGCGTTGTTGTTTTGTTTTTTTCTCGTCATCCCAACCTCCCGTCCCAGCCACCATTTTCATCAACGCGAGAAGTTTCATTTCGCTGCAGCAAGTCGCTGCTTTCAGAGTTGACCGTGTTCCCAAGATAGGGATGCGCGTGGCTTTGTGGTGTTGTAGCAATGCGTGTAAAGTTACGCGCGACGCGGCGAGCATAATCGGCTTTCATCTTGTCTTCGCCTGTGGGCTCTCCTGGGTGAAGTTTTTGCACTTTTTCAGTACCTTTCTTGAAGCAGATGAAGCTGATGCGAGCTCTTATGTTTATAGCTGCCTCCGTGGCGATGAAGGTTTTGATACCGGAATGGTCCTTCCATCAGCATGAAGCGCTACATCTCCCTACCAGTTCCACTAGTTTTCCTATGCAATGACAGGAAACCAGCTCCTCTGTTCCGATTGTCCTTTCGACTTGTCCCCCATGGCTGTTGGTACTGGAAATGGTCAACCTCGCCATGCAACACTGGACAGTACGCCGTGAGAGGTAAAATAAAGCGGCACTGACTCTGGACGCGACTGGCTTTCAATTTCCCCAAAAGTCGGTGCCGCTTTTTATGTCCGGCGGGAGGATATCTAGCAGTAGCAAGCGAGGCGGGCTATCCCTGTCTGCCGCCCGGTTTCGTCTTATCTTTCTCCCCCGCATTCTCATTGCCTTTGCGCGCCGAAGGCGCCCTACGGCCCTCTGGGCACGTTTGCAATGCTACGGCGTGCCGGTGATAGCCTCGTTGAAAGTGGGCTTTGGCAGTCGGTGGCTTCCAAATTAAGCATGCCACTCTACTGAAACGCCTATTTTTTAGGTGGTTCTTTTATTTAAGAACGCCTCTCTTTTCGAGCGGCGATTGTGGCTTCAGTTTCCTACTTCTTTCCTCTCGTTTTCCCCTCCATTTGAAGTATTTGCTTGATTAGATCCGTTTCCCGCTCAGCACTGCTTGTTTTGCATGCTCGACGAGCTATCCCTTTACCAGTCGATATTGAAATCCTACTCCAACAGACGTTTACGAACGTTTCTTCTATACAGACAAAGGCTACTTCAGTCAAGATGGCCCCCTCGACGAAAATGTCACTCCCGAATGCTCGACCATATGCCTTTACCTTTCCACCTGCGACAACCGCTCTCATCGTTATTGACATGCAACGTGACTTCGTTGATCCCAATGGCTTTGGCTCAATCCAATGCGGGAACCCAAATATCTTCTCTGCTGTTCGCAACATCGTTCCAACTTTGCAGAAAGTCCTCGAAGTGTCGCGATCGATGGGTCTACAAGTCATACATACCCGCGAGGGTCACAGACCCGATCTTTCAGACTTACCCCCTTCGAAGAAGGTCAGGCAGGTGAACGCTCCAAATGGGCACCATACAATGGGCATTGGCGACCAAGGTCCGATGGGTAGACTATTGGTGAGGGGTGAGTGGGGCCATGATATTATTGATGAACTGAGGCAATTGCCTGGAGAACCTGTGATCGACAAACCTGGTAAGGGTAGCTATTGGGGAACTGGTCTGCACAGAATTCTTTTGGCAAGAGGGATAACTCATCTATTGTTCTCCGGGGTAACTACCGAGTACGTTTTTCCCACCATAAATGAGTTTACTGCTGACTGATGTACAGATGTTGCGTTACTACAACTCTAAGAGAATGCAATGATCGAGGATTTGAATGCTGCATCTTGTCAGACTGTACCGGCGGCTTTGATCAGCAGATGGTAACCACTTCTATGGATATTGTGTGCGGGCAAGATGGGCTTTTCGGATACATTGGCTCCAGCTCAGACTTACTTTCTCAATCATTAAATTCTCAGGACTTAACCCCACCGTCGACTCCTCCCGAAGCGGAGGATGTACTTCTACCAATTGCTGAACTGCAAAAGAGATACAAGAGTGGGCTTACTACACCTGAAGCCATTGTTGATCTGGTGTTTAATCGGATCGAAAAATACAAGCCGGTCGACCCAGCGGTATGGATATCCGTCCAAACGAAGGAAGAAGTTATGGCTGCCGCGAAGGCTCTTTCTGCCAAATATTCTGGCAAACCATTACCACCGCTGTTTGGCATCCCGTTTGCATTAAAAGACAACATTGATGTGGAAGGCGTCACCACAACCGCTACATGCGAGACTTTTGCATACGTCGCGAAGAGCACTGCACCTGCTGTTCAACTTCTACTGGATGCCGGAGCTCTCTACATCGGGAAACTCAATATGGACCAGCTAGCGACCGGTCTCTCAGGGTGTCGATCACCGTATGGTACACCACACAGCTTTTATAGCAAAGACCACATCTCCGGCGGCTCCTCATCCGGTTCTGCTGTCGCTGTAGCAGCCGGTCTCGTCTCCTTCACCCTTGGAACCGACACTGCCGGCAGCGGTCGAGTCCCAGCGGCCTTCAACGGCATCGTGGGATTCAAGCCCACCAAAGGCACAATATCAGCACGTGGCGTAGTCCCAGCCTGCAAAAGTCTCGACACACTTTCCATCATGGCACCAACTCTCACCGACGCCCGAAAAGTCTGGTACATAATCGACCAACACGATTCCCTCGACCCATACGCCAAGAGCCCCTCCTCCCTCTCACTATGGAAAAGCGATTTCCGAGGCCCCAAAGAAGGCGGCTTCACTTTCGGCATCCCACCTCCATCCGTCCTCGAAACCTGCAGCGCAGAATACCAATCCCTGTTCCAAACCACAGTTCAAAAACTCCGTTCCTGCGGCGGAAGATTAGTAGAAATAGATTACACGCCCTTCTCCCTCGCCTCAGACCTCCTCTACAACGCCTCCCTCGTCCACGAACGAATCGCCTCCATCGGGCACGACTTCCTTCTCCACCACCTCGACTCTTTGCATCCCACCACCAAATCCCTGTTTCAAGGAGCACTAGAATCCGATCTCAAGCCCTGGCAAGTGTTTCGTGATCAAGCGCTGCAGGCACAATATACGATGCAAGCACAGAAGACGTTCAATACGCTGGAAGGCGGAATCGATGTCTTACTTGTGCCGAGTACGCCGTGCCATCCCACGATTCAGGAGATAGAAGATGATCCGCTGGGATTGAATGCCAAGGTTGGCACGTTTACGCACGCAGGGAATGTGGTCGATTTGTGTGGGGTTAGTTTAAATGCTGGGTCGACGGAGAAGGGACTGCCATTTGGTGTTACGTTTCTGGGTGGTAGTGGCTATGATGGTCGGATATTGGATATTTCTGCGGTGTTTGAGGAGGCTGTAGGTGCCGAGAGAAAGGGATGAAGGGTCTATGTTATATGATTGATGATCTACGGCGGCGTACTGCATGTATCGGCGCTTTTGGGATATGAATGTGCTCCTCTTTGGATACTAAACTCGTCTATATTAGGCTTCAATGCTATTGACATTCTCGTTGTGACTCTGGATCTTACTTATAAGAACAGCGAGCTCTGAGCTGAGCTCCATCGGTAGTTAAGGGAGCCCGATACAATCCGCTCGTTGCCTGACTCAATACATGCTTTTCCGGACTATCGCAAACGACAATGCCTTTTCATCCCCAGGTCAACTTACTCAAGAGCAAACATCCCCCCATGCCATCCATAAGCACGATTCAAACGTCTACCAATCCGCCTCGCATTGCGAAAGGGAATCTTGCCCACTGGATGTGGTTCGTGGAACTGGATGCTGCGTTCAACATCAAGGTGCGAAGGAGTAAACTGCCAGACTGATCCATACAACTTTTCGGGCGCGAAACCTGTAGCCACCATAGCAAAGAGGAAGTCTGCCCACAAAATTTCGCCGGGCAAGTCGTTCTGAGACGGCTTGTAGAACAGCGATTTGAAGACCTTGAAGGAGCGGTTCTTGAGCTTGAAGGTGGGTTGTGTGTCTTCGGGCCGGGTAGCAACTGCTGGCTCTGTGGTGGTGCCGGGCACATCTCTTGTCGTACCCCGCGTTTTGGGTTTGACTTTCTCCTGAGGAGGGACAAACCTCGAGGACGAATCTACAGACCCCAGCTGAAGTGCAGAGAGAGGCTGGCTCAGATCCTGCTCATTTCTCTCCATAGCTAGTCTTTTGGACTCTTTGATAGGCTCGACCCATATTTCAGTACGCTCCAACGGGCGTCGATCCTTGAACAGATATTGGACCCCCTGCTCTAAAGACTTTCCATTCTTTTTTTGATACACTTCATCCACTTTCTCCCAGAATATGTCCAGATGCTTTTCGGCTTCTCGCATGCTTTCCACGTTTTGCTGGGTTCTTCTTTTGTCGGATGGATAGTAGAAACGCCCTTCTGTAGGCGCTCCAAACTTGGCGAACGGCACATTCCCGAGATGGCTCACAATATCAGCAACCTTAGAGAACCGCCGCGGGAACTCTTTTTGAATTGCGTCCCGGTGATCCACTTCTGCATTATCGTAGCCAGCGGCCCATGGTTGATACAATTCCTGCCAATAGGCCATTAGCAATATTTCTTCATCTTTCAAGCGCGTGCTGAAGATTGGAAGAAAAGTCTTGGCAGTCAGAAGCTCATGAAATTTGAGGATTTTGCCCGGAGACAACGAAAAGAGTTTCAAAAGGCTTACCAATTCATGTTGAACGTGAGCGATCAAGCCGATATCCGAAAATACTTGAGCAACCCAAGGTGAAAGCTTAGCTTTCTCTTTTTGGTCTCTCTCTACAAGACTCTCAATTTCGTCTGCGAGACCAGGAAGTCCCAGTAGTCGAAGCTGTTGATCATCCCAGAGCTTGGAAAAAAGCCACATCAACTGATCTGAGCCCTTCTTACTCTGCACTCTAATTCCTGTCGTCCCCGGAATATGCGGTTCTCGCACGAAGGATGAACGCAAAGGAGGAGATGCCACGAGCCCAGTTTTCAATAGCAATATTGGAGACTTGGCCGCCTGGTCAAGTGTGTATTTTAACGTCAACAAGGCCTTCATGTACTCTGGTGGAAGCTTATGTTGGGGATCAATGACATTCGAGTATTTAACTTGTAGTGTCGACAGATGATTCAGTTGGTCACTGATTATGTTCCTAGAATGACGCATTTCAATATCAGTACGGAGGAATCATTGGGCAAAAGCGGACTTGAGAAGTGGAACAATTTCACACAATCATGGGAGATCTACGGTTGAGAATCATTGTCAGGAAAACGGATAACTTACCATAAGATCAAATTTCCATACGCATCACTAACTGCGGTACCGATAACCCGATCCCAAAACAGGGGTCTGTCAAGCACTGGGTGGCGATGATGATTCGTGTCCAGTATCTGCTCTTGTCGATGCTCGCTCCAATCTCTCATAACATCCGAAAAATACCCAGGCTATAAGAGGTTATAATCATGTTCAAATCAGCAGATGAACATTGAAAGAAGAGGAACACGAGACAATGGCAATGGGAAAGGGGGAGAAGTAAAGAAAAGTTTGCTTACATCTTCTCTCAAGGCTCGAATATAATCCTCGGAACTGGTAAGTTTGGCAGCAGCCAGGGATTTAAGTCGAATGAAGTCAACTTTCGCAGGAACGCGGTAGGGAGCCTCTGCGGCCATGGTTGCCAAAGTTGGGTATTCCGAAGTGTCCACAATTGGAGGGGGCTCGGATTTAATTGGTATCTCTGTACTAGTTAGAGATGTTGGCGTGAATTCATGCAAAATGCTCCTACAGCACTGCACAAGGAACCGCAGGACTTGCTGCTGTATTTCGAGAATCCACAGGCCCTGTCCTGGTTGATGTTGAAGACCACAGAACATTTTGTCCATAGCATCCTCGTCCTCATCCCAAGAAACCAGGCGACCATAAGTTTCAATTGTTTCTCCATCGAGAATCATGGTGTGAACATTGAGAAAGGCCGGCATGAGGATCCCACTGACGTGTCCTACTCTCGTAGCTGCGAAATCCGCGTGTGCGAACATACTCGGTGGATGCCGACCTCTCGAATTTAGGAAAAGCAATAACGTCTTATTTTTCACCAAATCCTCAACATTCATGTAAGGCATCAGATCTGTAGGGTTTAAAAGTCAGCACTATTCGATCAAGGAAGGGGGTCTTGCACTCTAGCAGCATTGCCCCAGACATCGGAATCGAGGACAAGCCAGTTGAGATAAAATCTCTGCGCATTACACATACAAGAATTTCGAAACTTGGTATTCCCATTTTTGGCTGTCTGCGACTCCTTAAAGAAGGCCGTATAATCGGGTCGATGAGAAGGAGCCATATTCGGCCATAAACCAGAAATTATCTTCCCCCGCTGAACCTTTGTTTTCTTCGTCCAACGCTTCCGTATAACTTCCTCGTGTCTCTCCAATATCTGCTGCAGCGTATTCCAGCTCGAAAGGACGTCCGCTGATCGTTCTCGAGCCTCTCGCTGGGCCTCTTCTCGGGTTGGCATAGAGGACGGCATGGGCAGCCCGAGCGCAGAAAAATCTGCTGCGGCGAAACTCTCCATTATATCATCGTCCACGTCTTCTGTACTATACCGCCTTGCGCCTGATGGTAGCAAAGGGAGCCCCAATTCATCGTACTGCGGTTGCTGGAGTGCGGCGTTCATCTTTATGTGAGGTCTGGGTTTTTGAGATGGCGGGGATTCGAAATGACAGATTTTGCGATTGCGATATTTTGGTATGGGAAATGTCAAGTCATTACACACATGAAGTTGTTGACTGTCTAAAGTGCCAGCATCAGAGTCGGAAAGAAGATAAAGAGGGAGGTTTGGGAATCTTGGCGGTCTGACAACGCGTTTCTACACGCCATCACGTGCCTGCGTATGCCGCCTTCATAAAATGCGAGGAAGGATAGTTATAGTTATGGTGTTTTTTTCTATTTGGAGAAATTGGCTATGCTAGAAGGTGCATAGAGACTTGGGAAAGCTTTCAAACACTTTAAATTAGCTCACGCGTGGCTTTCTGTTTGATGACCGATATCTACTGGGCAGTAAATATATTATTGTTGCAATCTATGGTATGAACAGGATAGAACAGTTCTTGACTCAAATGCTTCTATTCAATCGACCATAGCAACATCAATTTCTTTCCCTTCCCCATCAACAGCACTCACGCTGATGGGTCCCAACGTCCAATCCTCTACAGTGACGCTTCCTTGCCAAATACCATACCCCGCTTTCTGCCCCGCATTCGTGACACTCACATCATCGAAAGTTGCAATGGCAGGGCCAAGAGTCCCTGACTGTCCCACTGGTGCCTGTATTTTGACTTTTGGTGCTTTCCCGCCGTCTCTTCTCATCAGCCGACTCGCATACCAGCCGGAATCTTGTTTTGTAGCTACAGAGAAGTTGACAGTAGCGGTAGTCTTGCTAGTAACCGTGACCGAGGTGAGAGATGGTACCACGAATGAAGATGACTGCACTGAGAAGGTCTTGGGCGAGAGGCGTTGGCCTGAAACGGTGAAGGAATTGAATGCGTCTGGATTAGAAATATTGGTGCTAAAAGGAAAGAAGGTCGTCGAGCCAAAGACACTGAAGCCAGTTGCAGATTCAGGTGCAAGTCCAATGCCCTCGTTGTCGATGGATGTAGCGAGGACTAAGGAGGCAGGCGTGGTCGCTCCAGAAGAAGTGAGAATCTAACGTAGATTAGTATTCCCGCAAGGTTGAACGCGGCAGAGATTACTTACCCGAATGTAGCCAGTGAAAATGAGATTCCCGTCCTTGTCAAAGTCAAGTGTGGCATTGATCGGTTTGACAGTCATCGGGCTGATTATATCTGAAAGCACAACACCTTTCGGCACAGTCTCGATCATTCGCTGGAACAAATTCGAACATGTATCGAGAAAGCCTTCGCCCTGCTTGCCCAGCTCGATCATAGTAGCATTGTCGTCACTTTCATACAGCCGCAAATCACTCCTAGAAGAGACGTTGAAGGAGGTGACTAGGGGACCGCCTTGGTTACCAGTGCCATCTAGATACTCAGGGACAACTAAGGGGTCGAATGTTGCCACAGTGCTGTCGAAGTGTATTCCACCAGCGGTGTTATTGTCAGAGACCGCTTCGGGGCCAACAACAGTAGGAAAGCCTCCATGGTGGACGCTTCCCATCGTATGCCCGCAGGCAGTGAGGCCAATAGAATCAACCCTGTTGAATCCGGCGCCGCTGAAGAAATCCAGCGTTTCTTCAAGTGAAGTTTCAGGAGCCGGAACCCCTGGAGCACCTGGTCCTGTCGCATCGATTCGGCCGCCACGCAAAGGAATCTGGGGTCCGCCGCAGTTTCCTACACTCATGACAACGGACAGAGCAATAAAGTCTGCCGTTCCGATTTTCGGACTCACGTAGGGTCGAAAGAAGCCCAGCGAGTCATTCATTGCACTCCCCGAATTCTCTTCTCGCAGAGTCTCAAATCCGATGCTTGCGTCGATCCCACCAGTTCCTGCTGCAACATCTGAAGTGACGAAATCGTGAAAGGCGACTCGAAGCCATTGCGCAGCCGTTGTCCGTCCGAAGGTCTGAGCTCCGCTCACATAGTTGGTACATGGAGTGATCGCATTGACAAAATCGGATGCATGGGCTCCACGAGTGTCAACAAGAATGTGCTCGAGTAGGGACGCTTGAGGAGTCGGATAGAAGAATGTTGAAGAGGTAAGAAACAGAACTTGCAATAGAATGAAGACGCGTGATATCAAGAGCTGCATTTTCGTTGCAATTTGCTGGAGTTGGATCTCCTGCCAATTTTGAAAGTATCAAGAAATTGGCCATCTTCGAGTCGTCCATTTAAAAAGATTCCCGAAGTTCGCCGCCGCCGAATGTTCTATCCTGCATCTACGAATGCAGGACTTCGGGTCGGTGGTTCTACCCTTTAGATGGCTAGTGGTGTAGTTGGTACCAATCTTTGAAGTCCAAGGTTTCATAAAAGGGTAGCACCAAGAATCCTTGTTGAGAATGTGCCAATTATATCTTAGCAATTAGTGGGTGGTATGCAGGTCAGCGATAAATGACCGACCTACTGTGGTGAATAATCAAGAGAGAATCCGCGATCCCTGCATTTCTGGCCCGACAAAAACCATGCTAGTGGCCTGATCTCCTCACCGATGTTCATATTCCTGGAATAGGATATCGCTCGGTTGCTTTATCATTTTTGATACTTCCGCCGCAGATTATTTATCATCATGTTCAGATCCACAGACTTTCGCGGACCAGATGACAGAAATGAATAGTCATCAATACTGCCACATACCTCCCGTACTCCCAATCCCAAAGCCGAATTCTTGGGTTTGCGCTTCCAGATTCCCGGGCGAAAATCTTGCAGGAGAGATAGCCGCATTTTGACCGGGGTAATAGGCCTGCTCAAAGTTGTACTGGCCAGGAGAAGTAAATTCACCGCCTGATGTCAAAGGAGTGTTCGGAAACGCAAATGCATCACCCGTCTGTGATGACGAAGCTGAAGTCGGTTGGCCACCCCCGGTTGTCGAGACGTCTGTGGACGCGTTGTGAGTGCGGTTGTGATTACTCGCCTCTGTCAGAAGTCCAAGGTTTGTATCAAGCAGCGCCATTGCAGGCTTCATATATCTTGCACCATTCTCAGTACTGATTTTCAATGTCCACCGATACTCTCTCAGCTTTATTCGGTAGAAATCGGCCTCCTCGGAATTGGAAGCAGTCGAGAGTAACAAAGTCCCAAACACGCCAACAAGAGCGAAGTTTTGAGCAGATGCAAAGTACCAGAAGCTCGAAAGATGCTGGGGCTTCAATGATTGCACGAATTCGATTGCGAAAATGAATCGCTCATGGGCGACTGAACGGCAGATTTGATACAGCTGAGGGTCTGTGGATGGAGAAAGTGCGAGAATGATTCGGCGATGAAGAGTGATTTCAGTCGCCACGTACGCCAACCTCAGATAGCCAACGGAATTGAGCTTCATGACTGGCGTGGAGTCCATCGATAAGCATTCGGGTAGGCTGGAGAACCATTCTTTTAGCTTTAACTGGACTGGCTTGACCTTTTCCAACACGATTGGCAAGCCATTCGCTCCTGCAGAAGCAATTTCTCTAGTTGCCTTGACGGTGAATACAGTATCGAGTAAGTCGGCGAGGATTTCAGAAAGGCTAATCATGTGGCTGAACAAGATTCGGCCTTTCTCGACCTCAGTACTTCCTTCCTGGTCATCCTCGTGAGATGCATTCTCCGGAAAATCGCTGTTGGTTACAGGTTGGAGCGCCCAGTTGGATAAGTTGATCAGTGATGGCCGACCGCTACCAAGGCTGCTCCACTTATCTTGCATATACAGACCCCACCCAAGCCGTTTTCGCAGCCCCTTCTCCCAAGGCGGTATATTCCACTCAGATGCGTCGAGATGCAAGCCAAGTCCATAAGCAACACTGACGAGCTGGGCGGTCAGTTCAGCGGAGTCGGTGTCGGTATGCTGAAGCAACAAGAGTCCTGCTTGAACAGTGGAGAGTTTCGGCCGGTGAATTGTATCCCCAAGCGCTTTGCGAGCTAGCTTTTCCAGCTCTTGAACGTCTGGCTTCTTTGATCTGCTGAGTTTGTCGTCGTATGTCCAGTAATGTAACGCAAGAAGATATACCGCAGCCAACAGAAGCGGCGAAAATTCTCTATAGGACCGACTGTACTTCTCGAGGTAGACCTCCTTGTGAAGAATTGGAAAACTGGGAAACACTATACGAAAATAGAGATCCACTAGTGCTTTTCCATGAGGTCTTATTATGGCCTCGATGGCATCTAGGTCGTCAAGTTCATCTTCATAGCCTTGTGTCCCAGGGTCCGGGAAAAGTAAGAAAGCTTCTGTCGAGCTGACTCTTCGAAGTGCACCTCCAATCAGCTGTACTTCCTCTCTTCCGTTGGAAGACAGCTGGCCAAGGAGAGCAGGCTCAAGGCCTCTCGTAGCACCAACATATTGGCTGTGATGCTTGTTTTGCAAGCCAAGGGTCTTCTTCAGAAGACTTGGGCCTTCAAGATCATCATATTCTTCAACCCCTGTGCCATTGGTGGTACGAATGACACGCGTCTGAGCCCCAGGGGATTTCCTGGACCGTACAGATGAACTGGAGTATCTGTATTTCTTATCAGCATCTCCACACGTGATGAGGGGCGTTGGTTTCAATGACCTTCTTTTTGGGTCTTCCGCTTCAACGGGGTCTTGTGGCTTTCTCTTCCTTGACTGAGGGTTCTGGAGGAAAGTACAGTCTTGACCGTGAAACTTGCAGAGGACGCAGATAGTAGCTTCGTCTTCAAGCACGCAGCGGCTCTTTCGCTTCCTCTATCAACAAAATTTCGCGTCAGCTAATCTCTCCGCGCTTGGTATCAGAGACCATCAGAGACTACTTACGCATGCATCACAAGGCCGGTCCTTCCGTTTCGGCTGGTGAGGTGATGCCATACTTGTGCATCGTAGACAATGACGGCGCCGGTCGATCGGCTTCAAAAGCTTGAGATTGAGATTGAGATACTTGACGGGCTGAGATTTTGACTAAGTTGTGGAGGTAAATCTTATGCAGCGTGGGGTCACTTAATGCATTGCATAATGTGCATAAAGGCCCAGCCCCCACGTTTTGGCCATCGGCAAACGCAGGATCATCCCCAAAGTGGTTTTATCGAAAGCCTCAAAAAGCCTCTCTCCCAAAAGAGTGTCTAGAGGAGTTGGGTAATGTTCCTCATTTGTTCATATGCGCCTTATCTCACGCCTTGACCTCATGTCGACAGCTTTTCCGCCCTGTTCTCTTACCGCTCGGCGGCTGCCAAAGGTGTGCGAGGCGAACTGTGGTGTGAAGAATATGTATTTTTCTGCTCCGGCTATTCTTCACTGTGCCGCATTACTTGTGCTAGTGAAACAGACAGATTAAAGAATCGGTACCCCGCGATTTCAAGTGAAAGTTGCTTTTTCCAGGAGAAATGTACTCCGCGTACCGAACAAGCATCTAGCAAATTCCTGGTTGAAAAAGCCTATACAATATGGCAGAGGGTACCAAGTCAAAGTTCGACGGTTCTCACCCTATTCTTATTATAGGCGCCGGAGTTGTGGGGTTGACACTCGCGCAAGGCTGTCACGAGGCCGGAATTCCATTTCAGATATTTGAGAAGCTTGACGCTGCTTCAGAAAACAGTCAGGGATGGGGATTAACTCTGCACTGGAGTCTAAATAGCCTCGAAAGAACAATTGGGCCAAAACTTGCCGCTCTTTTACCTGATATGTGTTCTGCTCGAAAATGAGAATTAACCAGGCTTACCATGAGCACAGGCAAATGTCGACTCAAGCGTCGAAGAGGGCAAGGGCGGGTTTCTATTCCTAAATGCAGCTACCTGCGAAGTTCGCTATTCAGTCTACCCTGTTAATAGATTCATGCGAGTCGGTCGGCGGAAATTGAGAACGATTCTGTCTTCAGGCCTTGACATCCAATATGGGAAATCGTTGCAGTCTTTCGAAAAGTTAGAGACCGGAGAAGTCGTTGCAACATTTACCGATGGTACCTCAGTCAAAGGCAGCCTCCTGGTAGGCGCTGATGGCAACAATAGTGTTGTCCGTGAAGGGTTGAAAATGGAAAATACCCGACTGACTCCTTTACCTGTTAATTTGATTGGGGCTGTCAGACGCTTTACTCCTGAGCAAGCGTCTCCAGTCAGAGCTTTAAATCCACTGCTATTTTTTGCGATGAACCCCGAAACGCGAATATTCTTCTTTTACAGCGTACAGGTATGATTTCCCGCGACGCTTTCAGTCCACCTCTAAATAGCCACTAGGAAGTCGTAGAGGACGCCAACGGTAGAGATTCGTACGACGCACTCGTTGGAGTGAGTTGGATGGTGAAAGACTCTGAGAAAGACACAATACCAAGAGATCCGCGCGAGAGAGTAGCTGAAATGAAACGGCGCGCCACGGGGTTCGCAGAACCGTTGCTCAGCATGATCATGGATATTCCCGATGATAACACCACAGCAACGGGACTTCGACTTGCAGACTTTCCAACCACACCGTGGGACAACTTGAATGGTACCGTGACACTCGCTGGGGATTCGGCACATGCGATGACCATGTACCGCGGGGAGGGCGCGAATCACGGCATACTTGATGCTGCTTTGCTTGTGGATCAGCTCAAGAAGATTCATTCGGGAGAGATTAACCAAACGGATGGGTTGAAAACTTACGAGGCGGAAATGCAAGAGCGCGGACACGCAGCAGTACTCAAGAGTCGGCAAGCTGCATACGACGGCCATGATTGGGATGCAATCAACGATACAAGTTCTCTGATTGGTAAAAGATTACCACCAGCTACGGCATGACCTGGTCTTCTAATTGTGTTATCTGAGGATTTTCTGCAGGCTTTCGACAGTATCACCGGCTGTGAGTATTTTTGAAGTAGCAGTGAAGGACATGTGCCTGCTGTGATCACATCTTCAGTCCCATATCTTGGTGATATACCATTTCTGGCCATCTCTTAGGCTCGTGGTCCTGACTCCGCAACATTGCCCAGGAGGGCGGTTTTCGTCGTTTGTTTGGTGGGATGCCGCAGTAGATGCATGATGTAGGGAAAGCACATTTGAGACATCGAATCTATTAGATTCGACAGCTGCATTATCGTTTGTGTAACCAAATTACAGGCAAAGAACCGCCACAATACAGGTAAACATCTTGATGCACTTGCACCCGCATCTGTATGTGGCGACATAGCAAGTCAGATAGATTTGAGATGAAGCAAATGGCTCATATACAAGATTACGCCGTCCCTGTTTGGCCTCACTTGAATACTTATTGCAACGCAGCTTAGAAGAGCTCCTTCCGGGTCATGCCCAAGATGTACATGCCTACTGCCGCCAATTTGAGAATCCGGGCCTCCCAGGCACAGAAATGCCCGGATTGTGCTTCACCTTTTTCCGAAGGTGCCCAGTCATCTCCGATCATATCGGTGTTCGCGATCGTCATCAGTATCGTCGGTTTCTTCAGTGTACTGCTCCTTTTTTTCTGGATATATAAAAAGGAAAGGGAATATCGTTACAGAGACATGGAGAGAAGCCAAAGGCCGTTGGCTATCGCGCCGATCCGTAAGTACAAAAAAAGGGAACGTGGAACTTTGACCTGACTAGACTTTGGTAACAGCGAGAATGTATGGGGCCGCCGTAACGCTCCCTACAGCGGCGGTTCTCACTTCCCCTTCAACAAATGATCAATGAAACATTAAGAATTGATAGTGCATCGCGCGGGAGCTCTGTTTCGACTAGAAAGTTCAGTTGGTGGAAAAAGGCTGATGGCGCCCAATGAGCAGACTTCCCAATGGCCCCTCTGCCCCTTTAATTGCCTTGCTTACGGCGTATCTCGGCTGACCCCCAGCGCCCCGCAGATCCCAACGCCGCAACACGAAAAAACAGGGGGCCATGTCAAGAACGCGCTTTAGAGTCGCCCAAACGCGTCCTCCAAAACACGCCCAAGTTTGCTTCTTCCACACACTCGGTTTGACATGGTTTCGGCCCGTCGCTTTAACAAGCATTGATGCTGCGAAATCGACTTGCTATTGGTGCCCGCTGTTGGGATGGAGCTCAGCATGAATCCACAGCAGAGCTATTGGGTTTGGTGGGGAAGCTGTTGATTAAAAAGTCGGTGAAAGTCAAAATGATACCGTTGATGTCGCCGTGCAGCGCGGGCGACCCTTGTGCGTTTGGTCCAGGGCTTTACTTGGACCGAAACCCTCTTTTTCTTCTGATTTTCCCTCTTTTCATCAAATCGTTCCTCTCTCTGTGTTACTCGTAACAACAGGTAGAAGCTCGCAGGGCCTTATTCCAGCATATTATTGTTGCAGATTAGTCTTCCGTTGCTGATTTGCACTACTACTAACTGGGAAACTTTCCTTGTAGGGTTGCTTGGCCAGAGAAATCTAGCAATTTCACTATCTCACCCAAGGATACGATCGTTTGTCGTCTCCTCTCTCTTACCATAATACCAATTGAAATATACAACTATTCCAATTCAACACTGAAAAGATGGCGCTGTCTGCAAACGCGACTAAAGCCCTGGCGCAGGTGGAGATGGTAGGTCGCTACAAATCCGATGTCTCAGAGTGCATTCCAAAGAAACATTTGCTTACTGGCTATGGCGTCCAGGGTCTTTCAATGCTTTACGGAGCAGAGTACTTTACGGAAGACGAGTGGGTCAAGATTGATGGATTGATCCACAAAGGTAAATATGTCTTTACACAAGGTCCACCAGTCGTCAGAAACGTCCTCGAAGAGGAATTGATGAGCTTCGACGACAAGGAAACCAAAGCTACCCTTGATGTGCAAACGGAAGCACTCGACAATTTCGAATTGATCGAAAAGGAACCCGCACAAGGGGTAGAGGAGGTTTTACCTTCGCCAATCTCCGCCGATTCTACATCTCCATCAGAGACTCCAAATGCCACATCTGCGGAGGTCTCTTCCGACGAAGAATCTGCTCCAACACAACATTCAACGAAACATGGCGCTGGCACGCAAGACCTCTCCGAAATGACAACGCCTGGCCCGAAGGATATGAATGGAGAGGTCAAGGAAGCATCCACAAAATCTTCTGGCAATGTTGGTCTTGCTCTTGGCTACACTCAAACACAACTGGAGGAGGTGAAAGCTTTCAACGCTGGGTTAACCAAGGCTGGCGAGAGCAAGCGACCCAAATACACAAAAGTGAAAAGTTCATACCTATCTGAACATGGAAGTCCTTCTGAACCTGTGGTGGAAGAAGCATTTGGGCCAGTTTCTCTGGCTCCCACACATCAAGAGATCAAGTCATGGGCTGATCAAGTCAATGACCTGGAGTCTGGAAGTCCAAAGCCAGCTGTATCGCCCAGTGTCACACCAAGCAGCGGCTGGACCGTCCCCGCCGAAGTCACCACTCCAGGAGTTATTCCAAAGAAAGTTCTTGTCGAGCAGTTTGTGCAGGCCCACGGAAAGCCTCCACGATCCCTGAATGACGTCCTTCAACCAAAAAATGCCGAATTCAGACCCAAGCGCCCAGATTCCCGAATGTCAGTCAAAACAGCCAAAACCTTCACCGCGAAGCCAAAATCTGCAGCATCGATTGCTCACACGAAGCCGAAAGCCTTAGCGCAAGGTACCCAAAAGCTAAATGTAGACAGTGGAACTGTTCTCATTGCTCAGAGCAGCCTTCCCAAGATAAATAGCATGGGCATGCATGTACTTGCGGGCGACAACATCAAAGTTCTCAAGTACATATCAGGCGATAAACACTACGGATGCAACCTGCGAACAAAAGAGCAGGGACAATTCTCAGAGTCCGTCTTCAAGAAGAACCCCGCTGGACTTATTGAACATCAACAGGAAATCGTCAAGCAGGCTGAAGCAGCGACTGTGAGACCCCAGCGAGCAGCAAGTGTCAGTACAACTGTGTCTAAGAAATTGGACAAGTTCGAGAATGCAAATGCCGCGCAATGGGATGAGGTTCCTGCTGGCCGCCCAAAGACTGTGGCTCCTGCACCCATCCGGCCTTCTGTCGGTGGGTTGACAGCTTCCCGCTTTGCGATGCTTGCTGATGCGGACTCCAAAAGCGAAAGCTCGTCGCAGCCGGAAGCCACGCAAGGCATGACTCGTGAGGAGGTTGACAAGTTAGTCGATGAAAAAGTATGAGCAAGTGTGTCAGGTGACATGACAAAAGACTGACATTACAATAGTTCGAGCAAATCCTCAAAGCTCGAGAGATTGGAAACAATAGCTCTGCCAGGATTCCCATCGGGCCTCGCAGCCGTACCATTGGAAAAGAGCCCCTCAAGCCAGTGGAGCCAAAGAAGAACATGTGCTGGTAAGCCCACATCCAATGCATCTTCCTAATGTTCCCATTAACTAAGTATATAAAGGTTCTGGGCAACCGGCAAAGGCTGCCGCTTCACAGCAGAAGAATGCCGCGACCTCCACGAAATCATCACCACCACTGCCGGCGAGCCCACCAACCTGCGCGGGGGCAAGCCAACCTGGGGCGCCCTCGCCGACGCCACCACTACCCCGAAAGCCGGCATGACCTGCTATTTCTGGGCCACATCCGGCAACTGCAGCAACGGCGATAGATGTAAATACCTGCACGAGCCCGGCACTCTAGGTGTAGCGCCAGCGCCGAGGAAAACATGGAGTAGTAGAAACTCGGAGTGGTCGAGATGGACTGGTAAGGAGAATGGGAGTGTGAATGGGTGGGGGGAGACGGAGACGGAGGCTGGGGATGAGGAGGAGTTGGTGTTGGAGGAGGTGAAGGGGTGGGGGGAGGGTGGGAGTTGGGGTGAAGATAAGTATAAGCCTCCTCATATCAAGGCTCTTCAGGAGCAGGCAAAGACTGAAGTTTGTGGATGGTGAGAAAGGGGACGAAAATGGCTCAACAGAAAGTCTTTACTAGATGGAAGGATATAAAGCAACTTGAATTGCTCTCCACATGAAGGAAACTTAATAAGAACACTCAAATCGAGTCGAAATTAATAAGAGGAATATTCAAATCAGGGATGGTAACTTATTCGGGGCGATAGGGAAAATGCAAAATATAAAAAACAGTCCCTTGTATCTCGATGCACATGTGAAGTTTGAACACGAAGACCTCCATTCTAGTATTGAATGAACTTATAACGCCCCACTTGATACATATCTTAGCTCAGTACGCTGTAAATGATCATGCCCCCCAAGATCCTGAGATCGTAAATATAACTTCATAGATACTTGCTCCGAAAAGCGTGACTAATGGAAGACATCCTGCTTGCCATTCCGCCTCCAGCTTGCATGTTGCTAGCCAATGCCTCTTCAAGTGCACTTTGTGTGACTGATGCATCTAATTGGTGTTAATTTGTAAACGTAACGGCCATTTTGAGGGGGCCACGTACCATCCAAATCACTAAAGCTGCTTCCCATGCTCGGCGTGCCATCACTCCCCTCCCTGGCTTTTCCCTTCATTCCAGGGCTTCTTCCAGCCAGCTCAGCAGTTCGTCTTGGAGACAAAGGCCCCTCAGGTCTTCGTTTATGAGACCCCTCCCTGGGCACCATTTCCGGACGTCTCACAACGGGAGCTGTAGAACTCGCTGAAGAATCAGAAGTCTGCGACTGCTGTGCTACCTCCATCGACTTCTTGTGTGTAGACATCCGCCGGCTTATATTTCTTGGATCGCCGCGCAATGTAGCACTAGGGTCATGGTGACTGGGCTCTCCGGCCGCAAAAGGCATGAATGCAGGCTCGTCGTCGTCCTCATCTCCGTCTTCTGAATTTCCTAGCTTGCTTGAAAATCGAGGAGGTCGGCGCAGCAGTCGGCTCTGTGCAGGCGGCTCTGAGTCGGAGGATGATTCTTCGGAGCTCGATTCAGGGGACGAGAGGGGTTGTGGTCGTGGGGAGCGGGTAGGAGCTTCTACGATGGAGGCTGGCCTTGATTTGGGGTTTGGAGAGAGGGAACGGCGGTTTAATGTGGCATGCGCAGGTCGGGGGCTAGTTTGTGGGAGGTTTCGGGAGGTGATTGTCGTGTTGGCAGAAGATGTTCGAGAGAAAGGAGGTGCTACCTGGGTCAGCAACAGCAGGTAATAAAAGCGGCAGACATACCCATAGAGCGGCCGGGAGCATTTGGGGTGCTTGTATCACTCTTGGGTAGAGGTGAGTCTTTTCTAGACGAGAGAGCTGATGATACTCGCGGACCTGTATGATGTGAGTTTATAGCTCGACCCAAGAAGGATGACCGACCTGCGCCTCCGGAACCAGTTCTCCTCATCGTTTCACCGGCATTTTCAGACGTACTTCCAGGGACTGGAGACGGTGCAGCAGATCCTTTGGAGACGCCAACCTTCCTCATCTGCTCTCGTACTTGTATGAACTGGCGTTCGTAGAGCCATGCTGCCTGTTGGAGTAAGAAGGCTAGGGAAACTTCAAATTTGGCAGCTCTTTTCTGGATTAGTTTTGTGTGAATTAATAGGTACATATACTGACAGCTCATTCCCTGCATTATCATCAGCGGAGTAAAACCGTGAGTCGGTTTACTTACAATCAATGTCGGTGTTCTTGGACACTTTAGAGAGGATCTTCCATAATGCCTTGTCTTTCGCAGCGTCCCATTCCACCTACTCTGATCAGCCTTGAGCAAAAAACGGTGAGATCTACTCACAGAAGGAGGATCAACAAAGTCTCCTCTCGGGAATGGAAGTCTAACGAAGACC
>Ga0247778_1000622_pt1 | contig 36152 bp, 42 predicted proteins | sample UWRJL049202B5_FD_179939 | JGI IMG/M metagenome (GOLD analysis project Ga0247778, IMG submission 179939) | Plant litter microbial communities from Arlington Agricultural Research Station in Wisconsin, United States - UWRJ-L049-202B-5 | ecosystem: Environmental > Terrestrial > Plant litter >...
ATGAAAAAAAAAAAAAAAAAGATGTTCCCGGCCTTGCCCGACGTGAGGCGTCCTCAGCCAATGAGAAAACCCGCATTGCTCAGGCGGGTCCTCTGGTGTGGCTGGTGCTGGAATCTCCGTGTCATCTCGTTCAGCTAGCAGTCGACCGAAATCTTTTCTTGGTCTCCTGTTGCTTTCTTTTCTCTTCATACCATAATAAAATTAAAATCCTCCCACTCGCACTTCACACCAGACTTCCACTCGCTCTTTCGACCTCATTACCTCTTTAACTAGACAAGATGCCTTTCAAGGACGGTACGTTTCCCCTGTGTTTCTTTTTTTCTGGCGCGCGATTAAAGGTCACGTCACTTGGATGCGGTCTGCCATTGAAACTCACCAGCGCGGATACGGACGGCGAAACTTGGACCGTGGGTGAACGCCGAGAGGAGGGATATCTGGATGCTGTATTTTTGGGATCTGGGAGCTGTTGTCGTCGCCGGGTCTAGGGGCACTGTCGCCACTCAACCTCGGACCAGCCTTCAGTCAGCTATGATAGCATCGGCACAATATCCTACGGCCTCATATCCTCCAGATATCCTCTCCTCTCACTCGAGCACCTAATTCCCAAGTTTCAGCTCCTCTCGAAGTATCTCCATCGTCGCTGCTCTTTTGCGCCCGCCCGGCCGTCCGGATCTCTTATTCATCGAGCTGCATTTCACTCACAAATCAAACACCTACTGACATAAGTTATGCTGCAGGAGACGCAAAGAAGGGCGCCAACCTCTTCAAGACCCGTTGCGCACAATGCCACACCCTCGGTGAGGGCGAGGGAAACAAGATCGGCCCCAACTTGCACGGGCTATTCGGACGAAAGACTGGTTCAGTCGACGGATTCTCATACACGGATGCCAACAAGGCGAAGGGTATTGAGTGGAACGAAGGCACTCTGGTAGGTTTTCCCATTGTCCGGCAAAATTTTCAAATTTGATCGGAGGCTTCTCCGGAGATTTGTGATAGGTGATGGGACTGACTGAAGCAAATAGTTCGACTACCTAGAGAACCCAAAGAAGTACATTCCAGGCACGAAGATGGCGTTCGGTGGTCTCAAGAAGGATAAGGACAGGAATGACCTGATCACGTAATTCTCCCTTCCCCCCAATTTTGAAACATCTTTTTGCTGACGCAAGAAACAGCTACCTCCGTAACGAGACAAAGTAGACAACCTCCTCCAGAACCCGGGGCGTGTATTCATAAACAGCAAGCAAGCATAGACGGTCAGATGCGGGCGGGCAGACTTGTACTCTAGATAGATGGGGTGCTCTTCCAGGGCATCCATTTTTGTGAACAATACCAAGACCAGGTCTCCTCTTTTCCAATGCTCTTTTTAGTCTTTTGCGAATTTCTTTTCATCGATCATGTCGAGATCTTAATGATTAAAATTCTACTCGAAACTTTCGACACTCCAATTTGGTACCGTGGCTTCTCTCTGGAGTGGTTCTCATACTATCTCGGTTATATGCCAGGAGAGAAGTGCTCTTGGAGAACCCTTATTTTTGTTTTTCAAGTGCTTTTTTATGAGTCTCTTGAGAAGGCTCCAATTGATCCGCGACGCCACAACCTTCCTTCAAAATTATACTAAAAAATCCACCTACGACTCCTAGCTTCGAACCTTGTTGCTCACAGTCCTAGATTTAGATAACTCGAACTATATGTAAGATTGCCAAGTCCATGATCAATTCACTTCCGCGGCCCCGACTGGCCCGATACTTGGACACGATCTGAATCACCTTGGTCCACTTCCACACTCTCAGAATGATGCAGACGGCTTTGGAAAGGCATGTTCTTGGATTATAGCCGGCCCGATTGCCAATCAATTTTCCAGAGTGATTGAGAATCGTTCACTGTTCCTCGAACATTCTCAAGGCCACCCATTGAACATTCGTATAGGGTTTCCGAGCCAGCAGCTAGATTCTACTTTTTTGGTAGCTCTACAGGGTGAGAATCACCCATTTCTACTTGGACATTGTCACTGTAATGAATTGGACCTCAGGTAGGGTACTATTTGCATTCTGGCCGGCCGGGTTAATTACTATTACAGTTAATTTTATACAGTCTTGAATAACCCACACCCAGCTGAACATTCTGATTACAATTACAAACCTCTCTCCTTCAGAGCCCGGTATTTTCGGGCATCTTTGACGCTAGCTTTAACACTATTCAAAGCGACTTCCCAGTCCGCTTTGCAGATCCTCAAATCTTGCTCCTGCGCTCCCTGCATCTCGCGTCTCAAGGCAGCGACACCAGCCGCGTGGTGGAGGTTGCCTAAATCGGCACCAGAGAATCCCGTGCACCTGACATCCCGGCAAACGCTCTCTAATTCGTCAATCTCGGCCTGAGGAGCATTGGGTAGCGCCTTTCTGTACAGAGCTTTCAGGATATCGACGCGCTCATCGACGGTAGGCAAGTCGACGAAAACCGAAGTACCAAGACGGCCTGGGCGCAGCATAGCAGGATCGATCATGTCTGGACGGTTCGTGGCTGCTACGACGTATATCCCCATCCTAACAGGGAGGCCGTCGAGTTCGGTGAGGAGGGTGTTGACGACCTTGCTGCTTGCTTCGCTGAGGGAGTCCTCTCTTTTTGGTACTAGTGCGTCGAGCTCGTCGAAGAAGAGAATGCAAGGTACCGAGGATCGGGCTCGTTCGAAGACTTGTCGAACTGCGCGCTCAGATTCGCCGACGTATTTGTTGAGCAATTCGGGCCCTTTGATGGAGATGAAGTTGGCTTTTGACTCATTGGCCACTGCCTTTGCTAGTAGAGTTTTTCCGCATCCTGGTGGCCCCCAGAGGAGTACACCGGCTGGTGCTGTGATTCCTACTCGTGCAAAGTCTTCTGGACGCTTGATGGGCTGTACAATGGCCATTTCTAATTGCTCTCTGACCTCATGCAAGGCGCCGATATGAGCCCATGTAGTATCGGGGATAGTAGCGAACCCCTCACGCTTTGCCGAGGGTTGGACCTTAGGAACGGCGGTCAAGAAGTCTTCGTAGGTAATTGTGACATTTGATGTGGGTGATTCTCCTGCGTGCTTAATGAGAGAGCGGAGGGTCAGAATTGCCGGTGAAATTGAAGGATTATCGACATCCATATCGGTATCGGAGGCGGACCTCTGTTTGAATACCTGCATCATACGTTTCATTGCTTCGGTTCCGGCGACTAGGACAACGTCATTCAGATCTGCTCCCACAAATCCGGGGGTCATCTACACGTAATTAGCTATACGTCGGGTCTTCAAGAGTGGATGTGAATGTTCCACAAGTAGTAGAACATTCTCAGCTTGCAATATCTCCCGCAACACGACTGGATATGGGATTTCAGGACTCTCTTACCTTGGCTAAAGCTCGGAAATCAAAATTCGCCGGTAGGGTCAGCTTCTGGGTAAGAGCTCGTAGAATTTTCTCACGAGCTTGCTCGTTTGGAACCCCTAGGTTGATCTCCTTGTTGAATCTTCCTGCTCTTCGAAGAGCTGGATCCAGACTGTCAGGTCGATTCGTTGCCGCAATGATGATAACAGGCTTTCCAGCAGTCTTTTCCAGCGCCATGTCGTCCATACAAGTGAGCATTTGGGCCACAATTCGCTTCTCCATTTCCCTTTGGGCACTCTCCCGCTTCCCCATAATAACATCGATCTCGTCGATGAAGACCAGGCACGGTGCCATGCGTTTGGCTTCTTCGAAGACCTCCCTGATCTTCTTTTCGGATTCCCCAGACATACCGGCAACTAATGATGGTGCAGAAAGTGGGATGTATGATACTCCGAGGCTCGCGGCGTAGGCATTCGCTACCATCGTCTTTCCGCATCCGGGGGGTCCGTGGAGTAATACACCACGGGAGGGATCGATGCCACTCGTTGAATAGTGCTCGGCAAACAGCATCGGAAGCGCGATATACTCATTAAGTAGATCTATTATATACTCGATGCCGCCCAGATCTTGAAGGCGGGCAGTGCCAGCTTTTGCTCGGTCGATGATCTGGCCTCGCTCACCTTTGCGACGTTTGGCTTTTGGTGGAGAAGGGTCCGCATCACCGTTTGGCATGATGGTTATCGGTACGCTTGGTGTTGTCGTCGGGGCCGTAGGGCTGCTTTCCTTGGGTGTCATATTCGATGCTGTGGCCCACATTCGGGTTATATTCTTGTTCATAATATTGTGGTCCTACCAAAAAGAATTAGCCGTTCGTAATGTACCGCACCATGTTGAACATTTTCAGCCTCGCTGCCCAGACCCACAAGCGTCGGTGAGTCATGATCCCGTTGGCCAGGACAGGGAAGGAGCGACCACCCAATTGACCCAATCATCCACATCGTGTGGGACATTCTTGGAGGGGTATAAATTCCTACCTTGATCTGGATCGGCCGTTTTGGTTCCTCCTCAATGCCCTCAAAGTCGCCGTCTAATGATTCATCGTCATCCAGCTCCTCCTTTTCTCTCTTGTATGTAGCAAGGGCCCTTTCGATCGAGTCCTCGAGCTGCTTTTTACTCCTGCGCTTTAGGCTTGAATTTGAATGCTTGATCCAGTCGTAGACCACCGAAACCGTCAGGCGTTTTACGGGTCCTCCTTTGGAAATTAGGGGTCCTTCTTTAGTAAATTGCGGCTGCTCATCTGCGAGTTTTCGTACTACCACAAGAATCTGGAATAGAAGATCAGCGCTATTCATACCCAACCATCGATCCTATTTATGCCTGATCGCACGGAAAGAACCTAACCGTGCCGCCGGTACTGTACTGCAGACGGTGCTTACCTCTTTGTCCAGAGCTTGGGTCAGCGTGGGCCGTTGTTGACCTGCGGGAGCCATAGATGCAAAAATTGATGTTTGATGAGAAAGCTGCACAAGAATTGGGATAATTTCGATAATTTTAGCAATGTGGCTGGCTAATGTTCTGTGACTCACCGATGATGATTGGTGCCCGACCCTTACCAGAGAAAAAGAACCCCGGTCGGGCTGTCGGCAAGTCGGCAAGTCGGCGATTAGAGATTACGGCTCTTATCGATTACGATCCTGCACGCGGCCTCACCTGCTGCCTTGCTAAGCTTACCACAGCCATACCCTGTAAGCCCATGACGACTTAGCACTGCTCGAGTCTCGCAACATCTGCGACGGCGACAACAGCATGCTTTTAATACTATTTACCACATTAGAATCGCCCCAGATACAACAATGGGGAACTCACCAAGCAGCCACAAAATATCCGCCCAGGACAAGTAATACCCCTTCAATTCCCTACCCCGCCCAGCTGCCATCCCATCTAACGTCTTTCCCCACCAGAGCCATCCTAGACATGAAGAACCAGCGCGACAAGCTGCACCAATACCAACGCCGCATAACCGTGCTCACCGACCGCGAAACCGCCATCGCGAAAACCATGCTGGCAAAGGGCGACAAGTCGAAAGCGCTACTCGCGTTACGGCGGAAGAAATACCAGGAGTCCCTGCTAGCGAAAACAGACGCGCAGCTGGAGCAGCTGGAGAAGCTGACCAGCAGCGTGGAGTTCGCGCTCGTGCAAAAGGATGTGGTGTTTGGGTTGCAGCAAGGGACCAATGTGTTGCAGCAGATTCATAAGGAGATGGGTGGGCTAGAGCATGTAGAGAAGTTGATGGGAGATACGGCAGAGGCGGTTGCTTATCAACAGGTTCGTAGGCTGCTGTGGAATGCTTGTGATTCTTAACGGCGAGAGATGGCTAACTTTTATACAGGAGGTGAGTGAAATGTTGGGTGGACAGATATCAAACCAGGATGAAGATGAGGTGGAGGATGAGCTTGAGGCTCTTGAGGCGGAGGTCACTGGTGTGCCACTGCCAGAAGTCCCCAAGACGGAATTACCAGAAACGGTGAAGAGACAAATAGCTTCAGAACGGCAGAAGGCAAGGGAAGAGCGTACGGCTATGTTGGCTTGAGAGGGCACTTCTGGCATTGGGCGGCGTTATGAGCATTTTAATCAGTTAATACCCAAGATTCGAATAACACAGATCTACAACATTACATAATGCCTCATTACCTGGGGAGGCATCCAGCAACTTTTATCAAGCTTCTATCCATAGAAGTGCTCTTAATGCGCACCATCAATCAAAAGTGAACGACGCTTCTCCCGCAGTGAGGGATTCTTGAATGTCCTACCGACAATGGCCGAATGCTAGAAGTCTTTGCCGTCATGGGAGTTAATTAGAAGTCACTGCGGAGGATGAAATTAACATGGTTCGTAAGATTATGTATTGTGTTGGGGAGCTGTGCTTCGACCCGAGAAGTTACAGAGGGTATCATGTCACCTCAGCTATCTACTGTGCATCCACCTCAAGTGTGGTTTCACCCGTCCCTATCATACCACACAGACATCTACTTCGTAAAGCATCCGAGGCAGGATTCCAAAACGCCGACAATGTTGTCTCTCTAAATGCAATGACCACGAAACTCCTCGCTCAAAAATGCCACCAATGCAACATAACGAAACTCCACCTCAAGAATTACATAAACTCATCACCAAATGTATGAAATACATATTGTGTGACATTCCGAATGCCAAAATTCTTCACCCTCTTTCCCCCTCTCAACACGACAGTGCTGACATACCATAATCCCCCCTCCATGATTTCTCCTTGTCCACTACTTGCCCTTCGCTGGAGACGTAACGTATAAAATTCAAGGGATGAGATGCCCTCAATCAAGCGCGATTATCTCACGTCTAGGTGGCGGGACTCTGCCATACGGCGCATGCTGGTGTTGCGGTACTGGTACAAGAATGGGTCGTTGACTAGGAGAATCATAACGTTCCTCGTAAACTGGGACATTCTGCCCATAAAATATCGGTCGGCGAATTTCCTCATGTTGCCTGATTAGAAATTTAAGTATCAGCAGTCTGGAAAATGTTCAGAAATGTTTGGACTTACGTAGGTCTCTCCACGTACCGAATCGGAGACCTTGCTCTGGCAGGAGGAATTATTGAGAACGACCTATCTGAATGATCTCCATGGTGGCGAGAAAGGTTGCCATCGAGGCTTTGACGAGGTCTTTCAGAGAAGTCAAACCCACCCCTTGTATGTGACGGTGGACCTTCAAGTCGAGATTGGGAGAACTCATGAGAAAGAGCTTGCTCTGTTACAACAGGACGAGGGCCTATATCATACGAACGAGAAACAGCTTGTGGAAGTAAAAGGTTGGACGACTGCGGCACGTTTACACGACGGTCGGGCTCGACATATCGAGAACCACGATCGTGTTCTTGCATCCTCATACTCTGGGTCTCCCTCCCACGCTCGACTACATTGACTGGCCGGCGATAGACTGGCTCTCCAACGCTTTGACCGGGTGGCACCGGGGGACCAATAACCCGCACAAGTCGGGGCAATTCTTCTCGGTGGATAGTATCATCATCTCTCCTGAAATGCTCGGGCGGTCTTGCAAGGCTACCAGGAGCTGGCGCGTCGTAGATAGGAATTCGTTCGGCAGTATGATTTGCAGAACGAATACCCTCCAACAAACCTTGACTAGATTCAGATTGAACATCAGGACGTCGAATAGGGAAATCTCTTGGCTGAACGGAAGCTGGCCGAATAGAATGAGATTCAAAGGGTGGTGACGAAGCAAGAACAATATAATCACGAGATGGAAGAGGCCGGAAATGACCAGAATCATCCTCACGCACCATGCGCCGACGCTTGACAGGAGGACTATCATCATCAATGACGACTACTTGCCGTCGTACTGGTGATACTCTCCGATCATCAATAGCTGTTCGAGAATATGAATCCTGGGGGTTATCAAAGCGACCTTGGATATCACGCCTCTCAATCAAACGAGAGGACTGCGGTATCGCGGGATCGCTAGATGGCGATTCAATGGAAGGCACAAGCATGTCCTGAAGGCCATGGCTCTGCGGAGATCCTCTCACAACTTGTGGTGGTCTCTGTTCCATTATAGGGTGAGAATTGGAGCTGAAATGTGGCGAGTGCCGTTGGTATGTGTGCTGTTCAGCACGTTGCGTTACGATTACCTCATTCCTGGGCATCGGCATTGCCGGGCTGGGTCTACGCTGTGAGTGATATGGAGCCTGTTTGCATTAGTACCGTGGACAAACTTGCCACAACCCTGTGGTTATCGACACATCAATTCTGCACTTACTGGTTGCGCCGCTGAGTTCTCATGCCGCACTGGGACACTATGGCTGTGGTCTGGATTCCTGTAGCTATGCTGCAATCCTGGTTGTGAATACTGGGGAAGGCCGCCCAGAGGCGAGACCATTGTTGATTGTGGTCTCCTGCTTGTTGGATTCTCAAATGTTGGGTTATTTTGGGGTGCTGGAACTCGTTGTCTTTGTTGGGCCTCATCCCAACGTCTGCTTACTTCTTCGTAGCGGGAAAAGCCTCCACGTGGTCTTGGCTCTTTAGTCTTCTGGTCTGTCTGTGATCGAGTCCGTGAGGCGATCGCATTTTCCTTTCCAGATCTGGTTCCATTCGGATTTTGACCAATGAGGCCCTTAGGTCTGTGTGTTTCTGGGAGAGCCGGTTGGTGTTGTTGATTGCGTGAGTTTGGTAAAGAAATAACTTCTGGAGAGCTTTCGGAGGTGACTTCACCTTCCTCTTCTGAGCCATCTTCTGAGCTGCTATCTTCATCGTCGTCATCGTCCTCCTCTTGTTCGGCTTCGGAGTCTGTAATAATAACAACTTCACGAAGGATCTCATCCATTTGATCTCGTCCGGTTTCTTCGTCCCCTCGCCATTTAACAAGGATATCTAGACACACTGGTTCAACTACCTTTCGTGCGTTTATCCACGATGTCTCTCTAAGGAGCTCATCATATCTGGTGTGAGTGTGTCTAATATGAGCGAGCACGGCTAGTTGAACTCGGCGGGATAAAGGAATATTGTCCTGCAGCCCAACAGTTGGTTCGCCATGAAACAGGGCACCCTACTTCTTTTAACATCATCCTTGTACTGGTTCCTGGAGCTTACCTTTTTGAAAGCATGTTCTATGATCATGGTACGATCGGTGTTTGGAATCCGAGGGAATAAATCTCGAATGGCGGCATCGGCTTGCTTGTTGATTTCCTCTTGTGTTTCCGGTATAGGTTCTACTTGGCCTGGGACAATTGGAGACACCACTGTTTCACCAACGATGGCGCGGGCGTCATCCACTATCGCTTCTCGAAAGTGGTAGCCTGTACGGTACATATGTTCGGATACTTTGGAATTCCCTTCTCTTGAGGTCTTGTGGGATGGTCAGTTGGGTCTCTGACGAGGATGGGATGCGCGGTCTTACTGAAACAATAAATATCATGGCATCGCGAGTGCGGGAAAGGTCTTTGCACATGTTGGTCATTTCTGGATCTCCGATCGGGACGAATGCAAAGCCAGGCGGGGGGTTGATGTCGTTGGTGACCTAGTGGCGATATTAGTTCACACTCCGAAGCAATGAAACAAACACTTGCCTTGAACTCGAGCTTCTTCTTTTTCTCGGTGTTTTCCGCAAACTCGAAATAAGATTGATACTTGGACTTGACTTTAGGTACTTCTCGCTTTCCCACAAGGTGAGAGGGAGCTGGAGCAGCCCACTGGCTGGGAGTGATTTTTGCCTTCTCCCTTCTCCGCTGCTCAATCTTCTGCATGCGTCGCTCCTCTTTACTTTTGCCAGCGCGGGCTGGCTTGCCAGACTGAACAGGCTTTCCAGGCTGGGCTGGTTTCCCAGATTTCGCTGCCGCTGCCTGCGCAGCCCTGGCTATGGCCTTGATCTTCTTCTTCTTCATCTTGACGGTCGCACAACTCAACCTACCTTTATCGAATATCTGTTGGGTTAGTGCGCGTACAAGCGCTGGCAAGCACGATATCAAAGTCTCAGAGTTTACAATAGCAGAAGCTGTGAGATGGAAGAAAAAGAATGGTGTCCTGGAAAGCGTCGTGTTGGAATCAAATGATGAGGCAGGTTCGAAGACGTCGGGCGCCTCGACGCCCTAAAAAGCCTTGCCTGCGCTACGGCGGGCGTCAACTACTAATCCAAGCTAGCAGATCTCGTGACGTGTCGCCCGATTTGGGGCAAAGCTGTACTTCTTGAATATAAGGCTGTCAATGACTCGGAGAAGTGCAGTAGAATTTCCAGATGCTGCTAAAATTAGAGAAGATCCACTGCGGTTGTCGTGCTCAAAACTCGAGCTGTTGTTCTATTGACTCTGCACCTGATCAACACTGAATAGCAACTTATTTTCACCAATCGAAGAACTCCACGAAGCCATTATTTTTTAAAAATAGTCGCAGACACTGACGTGTGCTTTCATTTGGTATCAAATCTCCTAGAGTCGCTCACCATGTTCTACGTGCATGCCGGCCCAATCCAAGCGGTTCAGATGAAGTATTTACCGGAAACATTCCACAAACTCCAAAATAATGCAACCCATTGACCTTCTCCTAATCTTCCAGAGCGTTGATTTGCTTCTTGATGAACTCGAAAACCGAAAAGAAAATGGAGTTGACAACGCAGGATCGTCCCATGGAAACGCCCAACCCCCGGTACAATTTCTTATTGAAGAACTGAATCTTCGGGGCCTTTTTGACCTGCTCACCCTTGCATACCGTCAAACAATTTCGCTGATAGATACTTTTCGCAGAATCAATGGGATAAATCAAGGCCCAGCTTGCAACACCACACAGACCACCCGCAAACAGCACTGATAACGGATTTGTTGGTGAGGAATCTCCAGTATACGTTGTAAGAAGTTGCTTGCTACTCTCGTAGGTCATGAAGTAGATTGCGGTCCCCAGCGTATCTCTCACTGCACAAAGTTAGAAATGTTGGGGTGTGGCAAGGTAATTACTCACTCAAATGGAGGTTGAAGCCGGAATACAATCCCGCAATCCCCCGATGCTTGATAATATTCTTGGCAGTTTGAAACGTCCCCTTATTTTGATAGCTTGATGCAACAGCTCTGGCCGCCCGGCCACTCGCATTTGCAGCATCCGAGACGCTTGATTTATTGCGATCAGCCATGAGAACAGACACCTGAGCAGAGACCTTGGTCAACTCGAAAGGACCTATGATTGTTAGCTCGTGTTGTAGAAGCAGATAGACTATTCTCCGTACAAGCAACTAACGTAATGAAAGAACCCGCCGTAGCACCTGCAGCCCCGAAGCACGCAACTGTAGAAAATGTAGGGTAGGTCCCAGGCGTATTTACATGTACCAAGGGGTCGAGTCCGAAATGCCTTTTGAACCACGCCGCATAGGCATACTTCGATTTCTGATACACCGAGAAGGAGATCGTCCTGACTAAAGTTACGCTGACCATGGGCGCAGCAACTCCTCGAAAGAAGCCACGAAATCTTTCCATCTGATACGTGTGGCGGACGCAATCAGCAAAGTTATTATACTTGTATGTTTGCATACGAGTCTTGACAGAGTCCAGGGGAAACTGATAACGGTCAGATCTGTTATTCATAGGCCGCCAGAGGGCAGACTTACAGCAGCAAACGTTGAAAGTACACTGCTGGCGGAAGCCGCCACCTCTGTTCGATATCGCTTCACCCATCTCTTCTGTTTTGCGGCATTTGATTCCTCTGACAGTTCTGCCATTGTATCTTCGCGAGGAGTCCCACCGTACGAGGGAATGTTGACCGGCATGCTGGTAGGCTTTCGATCCGCGATAGGTACTGCAGGAGGAGCGCAGTCCTCAAGGCCAAATTATCTGCGAGAAAACCTCCATGAAGGAAGTCTTCACGAGTCTTCGCCTATCGAGCGAGCAGGAGGAGGAGTTCGCTTTTCGTGTCAGTCTGCGCAGTTGTTGAAAGGTGATTGTTGAAGGTGATCTATGCGGGGTCGATTGGTACAAATACTGGTACGTACCTCGAATGTTGCGGTGCAGTGCAGGTGCTCAAGTCTCACAGGGAGAGAGAGTGTGTGTGTCAAGGGTAAGGATGTAGATGGACTTGCACATGATAAACCACGCAAACTGACGTCGCCCAGAGCGGGATGAAAAGGCGGCTGCCGTAGAACTAAGAAGGCCCATGTCAATGCGCCCCTCCAGTCCCTCCACCAGCTCCCTCCTCTCCATATTCTGTGCATGATTTAAATTGCCAAAATTACCCACCTCTGATCTTTTTCTGTTTCTTCCAGATGGTCCAGTTCGTCAAATTTACGACAGACCATTTATATTGAGCCCGGTCTGCAGATAGATAATGTGTGCGGATGATTCACAACATCTCTGATAGGCTGCATCAAGCTGAAGTGAGCTGCGTGCTTCCGTCGGAAGCATTCTCCGTTTGTAAGAGCGAGGGCAAAGTTTTTTTTTTTTTTTCAATTCCTGTAGGGTTAAACTTGTCTCCCCAGGGCAAGAAGACCTCAGTCTACATGTTACGGGTCTCTCCCCAATTGCGGTAATTATTATATCTTGCGTTGTGGATTTAGGATAACAGGATACCAAGATACCAACGGAGCTCGGCCCTTGAAACCGACAAGAGACATGAAAAGAGCTATAAGCAATGATTTTTTGATGCTGTTGGCTGTAATAGTGAAGACCTCGTTTGAAGCTTCAAATATTCCTCAGCGAGCGCGGGTCTCTAAAGTGCAGCTGAGGAGATGCGGCATTGGACGAAGGGTTTGAGAGCTCTCATAATCGCGTAGATGCGAAACTTACTGCCATAACGTGTTAAATGGAAATTGATAGACATGAGATATAAAGACATCAAGCTCCTCGCCTCATCCTGACCCTCGGAGAACTCGTAAGCTTCGCCGTTGTCCAAATACTTCTTGGAATCATCCACTCCTTACCCACCGGGCTGAAACCATACACCGCCAGCAGCCCAATTACAGAAATGACGACTTTTCTCTCCATATAATCCTCCCCTTGAAAATTGTTCATCCCCCAAATGCAGTCAAGTCAAGCTTATTGGCCTTGAACACACCAGGATTCTTTTCGTCCGCAACCGTGTTGGGGGGCGGGGCTTTCTGGGTTGTTCCATGAACGAGGATCCGTCTGTAAAGTAGGAGAGAATTGGATCGAAAAGTTACCTGAACATAGCTTGAGATACTTTCAATGTATTCTGAAGGGAACCATGGCTGAAGAGCGGGGATTGGTCAGATCACGCCACCCAGTCTGAACACAAAGTTCCACAACATCTTTTGAGATTAGAGTAGAGAAACACGCGGCCAAATATTTTGTTTGAAAGAATACTTGAAAAACTTCGAAGCTGTGCTTTCAAGTGATCGAGAGCGAGACAGGTAGGCCTTCTAGCCTAGACCAAGATCGCGTAGCAGTTGAATTGCTTTCGATACGTATTCGACAACATGGCACCTGGCGAACCCGAAATAGGCATGTCAACATATCCTCGTTCCCGAAATGTCTGTATCAAATGCCGCACGACTTTGGATCCGAATTGCAGATGACCGTAGTAAGATACCCAGGACGCGCCTCGCCACCCCCTCTCCTCTGGGCACCAACCTAATCCTGCTACACAAACGTCCAGCCACTTTCAGATTCCAAGCACCTCTTCCACCCTGTCGCTTCTGATTGTCTCCTGGAGGCCTGCCACAAGCTCAGTGGGGGCTATCCAGCCTTGAGATGCCCTGAAGTATACGTGACATCAAGATACTGTATCTCAACGCAAGCAGAGGTTCATACTATCGTTGAGCATGGCTAACGTCATGTCATAATGCAGATACGCTGTCTTTTTGATATTCGTGGCCTCGTTCTGTTTCATTCTGGGACTCATATAGTTCAGGTTCGCAGCACTACAACGGTCAGCCACGAACTCTAGGTCAATCTCCGGTATTCGTACTTCATTTGGTGCCGGTATCTGATACGAAGCAGGTTTTTGAGTATTTTGTGCTCCATTCCTTTTTCTCGAGCGGCTCCATCCAAGAATTCAAGCGTTCTTGCTATCTTCACATGGTTGTAATTTGATAGAGGTTCACTGCGGTAAGCCTCTCTCAGTTGGTCTCTGCAGACAGATCTGGCGGGATGTGAATATTGAACAGCCTTAAGCAGTGCTTTGTACATGTGCCGGTACGAAAGTATCACCTCATAAGCAGTTGGAATCGCGGTCGACATTTTGACACTCGTTTCAATCCGTGGTGGTTGGTGCTCGTGGTGAAGAATTTCGAGGGTGGCTCCTGGTGGATACAAAAAGCGGCACTAATTTTGAATGTCCCACTCGGCGTGGTGCATTCAAAACCCACAATATTCAGTGCCGCTTTTTTGTCCAGCTCGAGCACGAGGGTGGTCATGCAGAGGCGCACGGACTTCTTCGTCATCGGCTTCGATTCCGGACTTTGCCTCCTCCATCAACTCCAGGAGAGAAACATCGCGAACTCTCGAAATAGTTTACAACTGCCCCCCAAATGAGACATACATTTCCCAAATGACATCTCTTGTGTCCGATTTCCTTATAAATCCAGTTTTACGACAAGCCCGCCGCTTCTCTCGCTCTAATCCCTCAGGGGACCATATCGATCCTGTCACAAACCAGCGAACACCTTTGGAAAATCGCCATGAAGTCGCGGTGGAGGATATAGCAGAGCGATTGGAGGATCTAGGAAGACAAGTGGAGCAGGATGGTGGTGGTAGCATATCAGGGGAGCCTTTGACTTCATCCCCCATCGAAGGCGAAGGAGGACTCGATGCGGACCTACAAGCATTGGAAGCGGGCAGAGCGAGTACCCCGCCAGAATTTGGCTCTGCCCATGTGGCACCCTTTCGCATGGGTTCTCTCCGACCAAATGCTGATCAAGTCGACGATGATGTCTCGGACAATCCATCATTTGGAGTCCCCTCCCGATTCAGAACCGGCTCAGCAACAAGCACTACCTTTGGCACGAATCATAATGCCGTGGATGCGAGAATGAGTCCTGCGGAGGGCCCTTCAAGGCGGTCGACCCTGGAGCTAAGACAAGGTTCTGGTCATCACAGAAATAGCTCATTACCGGCAGACGATGGGATGGGTGCTCTGCGGCAGCAAATCATTATGATACAAGCGATGGAGGTTGCAACAGAGGAGAAGGCTCGTCTTATGCATAAGCTTCTCACTCGAAGCTACAGCAGAGCCCAGGAGTTTCATATCAAACAGCAACCAACGACACCTGCTCCAGAGGGCATGATTAGTCAAGAGCGACCTGCTACGCCTGGGTCATTGAGCTCGTTCATATGGCAAATGAACGGTGCCCCGGAGTCTGCGCTCTCAAGCCAGCAACATACCTTCCATCTCTCGCCAGAGGATCTTAGGCGTACCTACGCCCCGCTAGACCCTCCAGAGATTGATGCAGATGGTGATATTCAAATCGACGTGGATGCTGTCCCGGAGCTAGGGTGTCGACATTATAAAAGGAACGTAAAATTACAATGTTCAACCTGTGATAGGTGGTATACATGTCGATTGTGTCATGATCAAGTTGAAGATCACATCTTGATACGGAAGCAAACCAAAAACATGCTTTGCATGCTATGTGGCTGCGCCCAAGGCGCCGGCGAGTTCTGTGTGGAGTGTGGTGAGAGAACTGCGTGGTATTACTGTGGAGTGTGCAAATTGTGGGACAATGATCCCAATAAGAGTATTTATCACTGTAATGACTGCGGCATCTGCAGAAAGGGTCGCGGGCTTGGCAAAGACTTCTTCCATTGCAAGGTATGCCCCACCGAATCGGCGCCTAAATCCCGCTAATCATATATAGACCTGTGGCGTTTGCATGTCAATGTCTGTGGAACACTCTCACAAGTGCATTGAACGTGTCTCCGATTGTGATTGCCCAATTTGCGGAGAGTACATGTTTACCTCGCCTTCACCTGTGGTGTTTATGCTCTGCGGCCATAGCATTCACAGAGAATGTTACGATGAGCATATGAAGACGTCCTACAAGTGTCCGATCTGCAGCAAAAGTACTGTCAACATGGAGACACAATTCCGGAATCTCGACCGAGCTATCGACAGTCAGCCAATGCCTCCCCAATTTCAGGATACCAAAGCTATGGTGTCTTGCAATGACTGCTATGCTAAGAGTGCCGTCAAGTATCACTGGCTCGGCCTAAAATGTGCAATTTGCGATTCGTACAACACAGCGCAACTTTCGATACTAAGTGATCCAGCTGTCGAAGTACCGATCATCGAAAGCAGAGAAACTGAGCACCCTGCAGTTCCTGAAACAGGAAATGGAGAAATGGCATCGTCCGGCTTTCTTGGAATTGGTGGAACACGGAGCAGGAGACACTCATCACACGTGCAGCCACTTCCAGTACCAATTGAAAGCGCAAACCGTTTTTCCCCATATCCTATTCCTCAGCGTCTGGGCAGATCAGTCTCCCCTATCCGAGGAATGGGGTTTTTTGGGGAATCTGCCGCTGCTATGGCTATTGAAACGGATGACTCGGGAGAAGACGAGGACTTAGATTTCTGGGGCAGAGACGAGCCTAGGAGTGTAACGTCTGCAGAGATTGTCGACGAAATGGAAGAGGACGAAGAGTCCGATGATGATTCAGTAATGGATGATTGTGACGAAGAGGGCGACGAGGAAGACCGGTTTGAGTTATTTGGGCATCGGTAAATTTCTGGACTGGTCAAGGAAAGGGGCATATGGGAAGAGGGAAATGGCATTGGGAATGGCGTTTTTGTCTATACGACTTGTTATGATGGGAGATACCTGGGTCACTTAAGTGGGAGTTTGGGGAAGTGGGTTCAGAAAGACTGTATCATGAACCCGAATCAAGTTTATGCTTGTGCACTGAACACCTTGTTTGCAAGTCTTGTTCCTCGTCAGATCCGGACGTATTGACCCCGCTTGTGAGACTTTACAGCCAATAATCAGAACTCTTCCCTACCGCGGCTACTTTCGTCCCTTTATTTTGAAGTGCCCTCGACGCCTTTCCAATAACGCCATCATCATTTCATGTCGTAAATACTCCGCTATGAGCCCCATATCCATCCTATCGCTGAGCACCGCCTTGCGTCTCTCTGAGCTCCTCCGCATCTTTCCTCAACTCCTTGACAACAGACTATGCACATTAGCTTCCTCTCCCACTGTCAGTGTACCATGGCATACCGCAAGAGCCTCCGGATTAACACCATTCTCAATCAACGATATGCAAATCGACAACGTCTGCCGGTCTAGATCCGCGTTCTGCAATTCCATTCATCAGCGGTGACTCTAATAGGACTAAAGGCGGGTTACCAAGAGCGTAGAAATCTCATGGAAGACATCAATGACCTGACGAGCCTGCGCGGCCTTAACCTCTTTATCCTGCTTGTGATCGAGTTCCGAAGGCATGTTTGTGTATTGGCGACAAGGCTGATGTTGAGGACGCGTTCGGATCCGGGTTTCGCGTCCGCCTGGAAGATTCGGCCCCCGCTTCACCCCACGCCGTATATGTACGAGAGACTCCGTAAGACGGCACAGCGTAGCGATTTCAAAAGATAAAAAAAACACATAAATAGGATCAGGGACTCTGACATATGCACTTCTGAATTCAATATCATCATGTCTTCTGAAACTCTCGTATCTACAACAGCCCTCACAGGTGGCTGCCAATGCGGTGCAGTCACGTACTCCAGCTCACACCTCCCTTCAAAATTCACAAACTGCCATTGTCCAACTTGCCGCAAACTGTCTGGCGCACCGTTCCTTACTTTCGGCGATTTTCCCGTCTCGTCCATTACGTGGACAAATGGCACCTCTTCTCTAAAGCGAAAAGCATATTCTGATCTTGCTGTCCGAACGCATTGCTCTGAGTGTGGGAGTCCGATATCTATGCAATACAATTGCGAGCCGGAAGTGATTGCTCTTACGGCTGGTACGATCGACGAAAAGAGTATTAAGGGGAGGATGCCGAAGATTGAGACGCATATGTTTGTGGGGAAGGGGGAGAAGGCGGAATGGTATGATCTACCAGCTGATAAAGCGCCCAAGTATGAGACGTTTGAATGTGGATTTCAAAAGAAGTTGAATGCTTGGAAGAAAGTGCTGACTGCACCTGGGATGGGATGAGGGGGTAAATGTCCCAGGCCGGATGAGAAATTCTGAAGTATACAGTGAGTCTCGAATGAGGGCAGTTATGTATGCATTACCCTCAGCGCTTCTGAGAATTCGACTATATGTATGAGATTTCGTGAAGTTTGGATGTCACGCTGCTGAATAGAAGCCTGCTTCAATATACCCTGATCCCCTAAGTTACGGTCACACTTTATACAATCAGAACTTCCCTGAGCCCAACAGTCTGCCTTGAATGTCCCTTTACAGTAACGCTCATCCTTTCATAGCTTCCACAAAGAGCTCCCTCATACCCTTGCAAGCTACACGCAAGTCCCTCACCTCGTTCAACTGGTCCATGACCCTGTCAATCTTCTCCTGCTCCAGCTTCGGCTTGCAACTGGCAACTTCATATTCCCTCTTCGACAAATCCAGCTCGAAATATGCCTCTCTCTTCCAGTCGCGATCATCGATGTGCGAGAAAACGAACTTAAGTCTATCATTCCGTCCTGCGCCTTCAATTTCCATGCACAAAGTCGAGGTCCAGAAATCCAATTCGGGGATATTGAAACGAGACTGGGAGTCTAGGTGTTTGGCGTGAGCTCGCTGGGCGGCTAGCTTGGCATCTATCTGCTTCTGGGTCTCAGCGATTTGTTGTTTGAGGGTTTCTTTGGTAGTTTGATGAGCGTCTCGTTGCGCGCTGAGAGAGGCGATCGCAGCTTGCATTTCGTTCGTCTCGGCGGCTTCTTTGGCGAGTGTTTGCTGGTGGCTTTGGCTCTTCGAGGTCATAATCTCGATCTCTTTCTTCTTGGTGCGCTGCTCCTCTGATATGCTGTTAGTACACTCACAAATATTTAAACTTGGCGCATACCTTGTAGCTCAGCAACATTCATGCGAAATTGATTTCTCTCTTCCAATACACGCTTCCTCCCTTGCTCTATGAAGTTATCGAACTTTACTGTGAACTTTGCCATTCGGTCGCGTAGCTCCTCGAAACCGAAATTGATACTGGGGAGGGATTCGGCCATCGAGGGCGCGTTCGCAGACGCGTATGGAGCTTTCATTGTGCTCGTTGAAAGCGACGGCTCAAAAATGGTCGACATTGTGATTGCTTCTGGGGGATTTTCTTCTTGTCGATTTTAGGAAATATGTTGAAGTGGCGATGCGCGCGATTGTTGATTTCCTCGGGTTTGACATCAGCGGGTTACTATAGAAACCGGGATGACTAAGCGACAAACCTTCCTTTCAAAATTTCTGGACGAAAGTTTCGAAATCGACTGAGCGTGAAAATATCGCACATTCAATAAAATCAAAGTTGCAAGCTGTATTGCTTTTGCTTCTTAGATAAATATCGAAATGACTTGGATTGGGTACCAAGCACAACCTCGAGCAAAGCCAAATGACTGACCATCGAGTCACCGACCTTGCCTTTGGTCACCTTGGACAGGCATCTTATGATACTGAAGAAAGGCAGTGGGTATTTTCAAGAAATGATGCCGAAAGTAAGTTGACTCCTGCTCGTTTGAACATTGATACTCATAGTTCTCTAGAACAAGAAATTCGTGAAATCCAGCCGTTCAAAGAATGCATTCCGCCTTCTATTCGAGGCGCTCCTCAGGACGAAGAAATCCCATCGGTCATTGCTAAGTCACAAATGAAATGGCTTCTCAAAGCTCACCCAGAAACATTTCCTGGAAATGAGATTGCTGCTAGCCTTGTCACATCGACCCAAGAACCCGACTTTTCTTCTGATACTGGACCGTTGTTGGTAGTAGGAAAAGCGGTGGACTCAAATCGCTTGTCTGGCCAATTCACGCCTCGCATCGCCGCGATGCCGTGCGGAGAATCAGGAACTATCCTTCGGTTGACAAGACTTCGTACGCAAAAGCATGCATGGGACCGGCAAAATGGGCCAAATCTTTCCTTGCTGGAGCCAGACCGCTGGGATCAAGGATATTGGATGGGGAGCGGCGGAACTATTCGTCAGATAGCCTACGCAGAGGATGGAAATGGATCCAGCACCTGGTTCGCCGTTCGTCAATCAAGCATGACGACTATATTCCGCCCCTGCTTTGGTCGAGCTCAACCTACTCACGTGCCAATCAAGTTGTCGAGGATGTACCCATCTTCACGCCTCAACGCAAATCCAGTGGCAGCGCTTAGTCTTCCGAATTCTGGATTGAAAGACTTCATGGATTTCTCTTTCAATCCTTGGTACCCTCGCCAGTTTGCCGTGGTTGATTCGCTGGGTTCTTGGTCACTCTGGGATATTGAAGGCAAGAAAAACAGACATTCCCTGCAGAAGTTGACTGCGGGAAAAAGCGGCAATGTTCACGATGGTCGTCAGCCTGATTCTACTTCAAAACACTCAAGTCCCGACTATATAGATGGTTGGCATCGTATTCTGTGGGTGTGCGACATTGGTACCCTTGTGGTCGCTAGCAGGCGACGTATTGCTGTGTTCGACATAAAAGCAAAGCCGACTCTACTCGGCAGCATCGATCTTTCAACAGCAAGTAGCCCTGATTGGATACTCGATATCAAGAGGAGCCCCGATATCCCAAGTCATTTGTTTGTATTGACTGCTACCCGCATTTTTTGGATAGCTATTACACCTGCTGGAGACGGAAATGGTATCCGGTCTGGAGCCAAGATCCTCCTCTCGTGGCGCCATAAGAGGGACCCGAATGATAAATCGATGAGACTTGCGGTCATAGAGGACGAGATAGGTAAGTCACTTTCAATACTGCTGGACGTCTTTGCTGACCGTCCGTAGTCTCAGTGCTAGTATCATCTGCCAAAAACCCGCTGATGCACGCCTATGGCTTTTCAATACATACGGGCACCACGGGCGACCCTATTTCTTGGGAAAGTTCCTTCACTTGGTCTAATGAATCAAATCTTGGCCGTGAATCGCTACAAACTTTGTACTTTCTACCAGCTCCCATGTCCTTTGACTCCAATGGGGAGCCCGAATCTCCCACAGAATGTGGCAGATTCTTCCGAGTATTTGCTTTGAAGTCCGATCTGGCCCTCTCTTCGGCCCTATGTAGGGCGCATTTTGATACAGCTCAACACACAAGCTTTTGGACAACATCACCCACCGTCAAGCTCAAGCAGAGGAATAGAAACGTGCGGACGGAAAAATTTGTTGATTCTCGCTTCATCGTTCCAGACGGTGTGGATGATTATGACGAGCAATTAGAGCAGCGATCGATACGTACCAGCAAAGTCTCGGAAGATTCTCATTTGAGAATCGACTGGAGGGATATCTTCAAGCATGTGTTCCCTCCAATGGATTTCAAAGACCCCCAAAGCCGTCCACAACCCCCTCTCGAGTCGAACACTATGTCGGAACTTCTCACTGGTCTGTCAGCCCGTTTACAAGAGGCGAAAGATGCAAATAGCCTTCCAACAAGCACGCTGTAAGTCTCTAATTTAATGTAACAGATCATCATCTAATCATGCCGTAGTCTCGAGCTTTGTCGCAATGCAAATATTTCCGAGGAGCTTGATGAAGCTACATCAACTCTGTTGGAATACTTCGAATCGATGATGCTGGATGATGAAACCCCATCGATCGTTATATCTGACCTCACGTCCTGCCCTAATATCACACTCTCCAGTGGTGAGGACACTGCGTTGCCCAACCTGTTCGTCATTTACGACGACTTAGCTCATACTTGGATGACAAATTTACCCCCTGACATTCCTGGCCGTACTCGAGTTTCAATGCACAAAGTTATCCGCCAAGTAGCTATTGAGCTTTGCCTAAGTTCAGTAGGGCTCTCTTTGCAACCTAAGGACTCCGAGCAACCAGAAGTGGATGATGGACAAGATGGAAATGATGAACATGGTGCCGTGCCTAGTCCGCCACTATACACTCCTGAGATGACTCCTGCCGTAGTCTCAGAACCATCTGTGAGCATGTCTTCACCACCTCGAACCCCTTCGGTCTACTCACATGCAACAAATGCAACTGGGTCTGAACTCGGTGAAAATCTTGCCATCACTCGACTACGACAGCATGCAGTTGCCATAGGATCTCAACCTGACCCAGGGAAATCGAAACTACTTTCGAGCTGGGTGGTCGGTGGGAATCCCGCGGAATACCCGTGGGATGCGACACAGAAGGCAGACGACGATGGGGAGGAAGATGATCGTCGGAGACGTCGCGAAGACGCCCGGCGTAAGAGGAGGACAGAGAAATTTCTCAACCGGGAGCGGGCAAGAGCCCCTGTGGCTGCCGAATCTCAGCCCGCGCCCGCATTCTTGCCGCCAGGAAGTCAACCAGATTTTGCTCATAATGGATTTAGTTCTCGGACAGTTGATGATATGCCAATGACACAACCAGATCGGGGTGCATTTGGAAGCAGGACTGCAACGAAGGGGAAGAAGAAGAAGAAGCAAAAGCGGAGGAAATCAGGCTTTTGATACCTATATCGGTGCAAAAATGACAATGTTCTATTTGAGATGAGTGATTTTAATCCATCAATTAGGGAGTACGCTTTGATCGTATAGTTTGATACTGGATTTATTCTCCGTGTAAAAACGGCTCGCTGCTACATGTAAAGCACTCTATGCAATATCAGAATCTTCTCCCCAACGAGGAGGATTATCTTCTCAAAGTGAACTTAATATATATACTAAATGCGACTTCAATCTGACCTGCAATTAAAACAAACAATAAAAATGTAACTAAAAATAGTCTCAAATTACTCGTGTTGTCAACCTTGACGGTTCGCTGATCTACCCCGCCATCAACCCCCACCAAAACAAACATTTTGATACCGGACTGCTTCTCAGACCCCGACACTCACCACAATGTCCTCCCACTGTCACGACGAGCACGACCACTCCGGCCATTCTCACAGTCACGGCGACGGCGCCCACGATCACAGCGACGACATCACCCCCGCCTTGCAATATTCCCTTTACCAACACATAAACTTCGACGACATAACCACCTTCAACGAATCCGAGCCCGACTCTGGCAAGGCAATAGTGAAGAAAACATGGGCTGAGCGTATGGAGGAGAAGCCAGAGTTGGAAAGCGATGCTGATGAGCAGCTCCTTATGCATATTCCGTTTGTTTGCCTCCCGAGTATGGCGAGGATGGAAGGCTGATGACTGGGGGCAGGTTTACGGGACAGGTCAAATTACATTCTATCTTGATCCGGACTTCGAATTCTTCATCCGCTCCCCAGACACTGAAGGTGTTTATTAACCGCGACGATCTGGATTTCTCAACTGCTTCGGACCTTTCTCCTACCCAGGAATTTGAGCTCTCGCAAACATCGGAGATACAAGATATATCAGTAAAAAGGGCTCTATTTGGGAAAGTGCAGAGTCTGACGCTCTTTGTTGAGGACAATTATGGAGAGGATGTTTCGAGGTTGAGCTATTTGGGATTTAAGGGCGATTGGATGCAGCTGGGACGGGCACCGACGAATATATTGTATGAGGCAGCGGCCAATCCGAATGATCATACCATCAAGGGGACAAGTGTTAATCAGATGGGGAGTAGTCTTGGGGGAAGTGGTCATGGTATATGAGAGGGGAAGATGGCAAAGGTGTATGAATAGGAGAGAATAGATGCGGAGGGGGCAGAGCAACTAGGATTGGCCTTTAAACCAAACTGGGTCCATCAAGGTTCAAGCAAAAAGCGGTCTCTACAGAGAATACTGGCATCTACTATTGTCTTCCGGCGTTAAGGAGTATTAAGTGAAGGCAAAATGGGGGCAGTCCACGTGTTCGGATTCTGCTGTGTTACGTCGACGAGGGAAAGCACAAATATATCATAGTACAATACTTTCTGAAATGGAGAAAAATGGGCAATACAGAGTAGGGAAATACTCACGACTGTTACATAGGATAAGAATCCTGTGGAAAGGATTCCCTCCCAGCGCCAGGAGTGTTAATGTTATCATGATCCTAATCCAAAGACTCAAACATTCTTTCTGCATTTTTGGCATCACAGCTCCGGATACCTCGCTTTAAAGGAAGCCTTTAGAGGATTCCATGTGCTTATTACATGAAGTCATCCTCCAAATCATCTCTGTCCTGATTATTGGCTTCCTCCGGATCTTCCTGTCCAGTGAAAAGTTCATCGTATGCATGATCTTTTTGCCATTTCTTCTCCTTCCTCTCATTCGCAATCCTGGCCTCTTCTTTCTTCTATCCCAAGATTAGTCTCGTGAAGTTCCAGTACTAGGATATGTCACTTACACGTTCCAATCTCGCAGCTTGGTCTTTCTTCCTGAGCGATTTCAATCTCTCCTCTTTCTCCATTTGCAAGTCTGGGAATTTCTCGACTTTGGTCTTGTTGAGGCGATTCACAATGGGATTTTCTCGTTGTGGTACTAGGATCTTCTTCACCTAAATGTCCGCTGTCTTAGAAATTATCCTAGCAAGGGGATGGGATCACGAACCTTTCTGGGATCTTTAAAGCTGACTTGGCCGACCGCCATACTTCCATCCTTCTTGAGATTTGACCATGGCGTGTAGATGACGGTAACATTGTCCTTCTTATTTCCTTACTTTTATATCAGCATCACGTGTCCACGCACAAGACAGCTATGCATACATACCTTCAATCGAATTTGCTTTCGTGAGTTGAGCAAGATCCGTCAGAATGTCTTGTGGAATGCTCTCCCATGAATCGCCTTCATTCATTCGAAGGTAAATATGAGCACTAGATAGCTTGTCCGCGTGAAACCACACATCTTCCTCGAGGCCATATTTTATGAGGTCCTCATCTGTCTCATAAGCGTCATTCTTGTGGGAAAATCGATTTACTTACTTTCTACCTTATCCTTTCCTACATAGATGAATGCACTAGGGGAAACAACATTTGATGTGAAGTAGTAAACCATCTTGGCGGTTCCTCCTTTCTTCCATAGTTTGTCGTCTGCCAAATCCTAAGCGGCTCAGAATTTTGATATTCGCGACCGACCTGGTGTCTCCCGCCCGCCGTAACAAAATTCCATCCCCAACTTCAATTTCAAGCTCCAAACCTCCAATTCATCAACGCCCCTTCCAAAAATGGCGCCCAAGCTGCCAACAAGCTGGGCAAGCCTGCCCCCGACATTCCTCCTTCCCGACACCTTCCTCCCCTTGATCGCTAAACGTGGCGTCAAATATGGCTGGACGACAGCACCCAAACGAAACAAGCCCGCGCGCTTCAATCAGCAGACTGCAGGTCTGCCTACACTCGAGCAATCGCCCGCCGCGGCACTCGCAAGGAAGGCTAGAACGCTACCATTAAGGACTGGCGCATTGGCTATCAAAAAGGGCATGACGGCTCTCTATGATCCTGAGACTGGAAATCGGACGCCGTGTACGGTTGTGCAGCTCGATCGGGTGCAAGTTGTGGCGCATAAGACGCGGGAGAAGAATGGGTATTATGCGGTGCAGATGGGTGCTGGATGGAAACACTCGAGCAATGTAACGAGACCTGTGTTGGGACATTTTTCGGGGGCTGGTGTTAGTCCGAAGAGATTTGTGTCTGAATTCAGAGTCTTGAATTCGGATGGTTTACTGAAGGTTGGATCGTCGATTGGACCAGAGTGGTTTCTCGAGGGACAATTTGTTGATACGAGGAGTAATTGTAGGGGAATGGGGTTCGAAGGTGGTATGAAGAGACATGGGTTTAAGGGACAGCCAGCTTCCCATGGTAACTCGAAGACGCATCGTGCTATGGGTTCGGTTGGGCCTTCGCAGGGCGGTGGTTCGAGAGTTCATCCAGGCAAGAAGATGCCGGGAAATATGGGTGGACAGCAGGTTACGGTGCAGAATGTCAAGGTGCTGAAAGTGGATGCTGAGAAGGGGCTTTTGATTCTCAATGGGTGTATTGCTGGACCTAAGGGATGTGTGGTGAAGATTCAAGATGCGATTAAGAAGCCGTGGCCTGCTATGCCGGCAGCACTGGAGGAAATAAAGGAGACCCTGGAAGCTACTGCTGCATAGGAGAGAGCTGTACAGTATATTTTGTACAATTACATGGGCCATATCCGGCGTTTTATAGAGTATAAATCCTTCCAACGCCTTTTCAATGCACCATTCAGCTTCACGTCTCCTCAACCATTGCATATAACCTTTCCAATTCCATTCAGCCCGACAAATTGGGCGCATAACTTCCCCTTCCGACCACCTTCGGCTCCTCGTCAACCTCAATCCCCACAAACGGATCCTCCCCATCCAGCAAATCAATCTTCCTCCTCACCTCCTTCCCATCCACCATTTCCATCTCATAAGTCTCCAAGCTCCACTCCGTAGTCTCAAACATTCCCATTCTCGTCTTCCTATGACTAGTAAACCTCATCGTCCCATTCGCTTTGGTCCCCTTGACCTCAAACGTAATATTGATTCTCCCGTGCAATTGATTCATCTCGCCCCAAATCCAAGGCATTTTTTGCGCAAAATATATCTCATCACCCAGATATTCCCGCGCTTTTGGGGATGTGCGTAAAGCGTATAGCGTAGAAGAGACGACGGAGGATGAGGATTTTTGGTAATTGAAGATGGCGAGTGTAGAGGAGAGTAGCACGACGAGAAAAATGGGAACGGTGCGCAGCCATTTCATTCCTCCTTCAGGGAGATCTAGAGGTCATGTTAGAAGCTTGCTTTTGTCCAATTGAGGTCGACTCGTACCAGGAAGTTCACGATCAGCCCTCCTCGACATGAGCGGTCCATCCCCAGGCTTCGGGGCAGCAATCAGCGTCCTCCTCTGCATCTGCATCACCCTCCCGTTCCACCTCCCTCTCACAAGCCCAGGCAGCGCCCTCGTTCTCAATAGTCGTGGCAGCATCTTTGTGTTGGAAGCAACCCTATCATAAAATAATCTCGCGATATCATCAGTCCAGTCGCCAATTATCAATTTGATAACGTGACACCCTACAAGGCTGAACATCCGTCTCCTTGCTTCTTCAGCCTAAGCGCCTTTCAATAAGTCTCATCACCATTTCCATTAGTCAAAGTCACACAGCATTCCCATCCCCCTTTCTCGAAAATGGCATTCCCTACTTCGCGTCTACGCAAGGCGTTCAAATATCCCACCGACGAGTCGAATGACGACCAAGAGCCCGAAGCTATGGATGAAGAAGGTCAGTACTGTACTGTGCCTTTCGCTTCCCCTCTTTTCTCACTACCCCACGTCTTCCTTTCCTCTATTGCTCCCGCGCCAAAAACATGTAATTTATACTAAGACAAAAACACAAACAGAGCAAGAAAACCTCATCCGCAATTTACGCGCCCAGAACGAAAATCTGAATACGCAATATACACGCATCCTCCTGCTCCTCCCACTCGTCTGCATACTACCTTACCTCTCAACACTCGCCTCCCAGTTATCCCTACTCTCCATATCTTCTCTCCTCTCAACGGCATACCTCGTCTTTTCTCTCCCTTCAGGTGAAACGGGGATTTTCTTCTTAGACACTTTGAATGGAGAGAGGGACAGTGATGGAGGGCCAATTAAGAAGTATCTGCCGTATCTGAATCTTGCGCTCTGTGGCGCATTGGTTGTGTTAGGGAAACTAAAAAGAGAGGAATGGTGGATTTTAAGCTGGCTGCCGCTGGGTGTGCAGGGCATTGTGTTGTGTGGGAAGTGGGTGATGGGAGGTGTGGATCCGGGGAGGGAGTTAGAGGGCTTGAGGTATGGGTATAAGGGCGCTTGATGCGCTCTTTGTTGTCGAATTCTTTTTCAACATTGCTGTATGATCTATGATGGGCTGGCTCTTGAGGATAGGCGTTTGAAGGCCGTTTTGATACCCAGGGGACACGTGGGAAACGTTTTGGAATTTTGGGGTTGCATCAATCATTCGATCTTTTATTCATATCTACTTCATCTCTACATATCAATACTCTCGTTGAATCTCAGGACTCCATTCGCTTTCAATACACCGTCAATACCCTCTAGAAGTCTAGGGAATGGGTCATTGAGGTTTGTAGCCTCTGTATCTGGCTCTGCGGTCTTGTCTGTGACGAGAACTAGCCCCTGTGCCTTGATTGCTTCGATCAGTGCCGGTACCATATCCTATTTCCATTAGCATATTTCTTAATCGGAGGAACGAGATGACTTACCAGTAATCTTGAAACACATATCAAGCCCATGAAGTTATTGTTCTGGGCAATCCGCACAGCCTCCTTGATGGAAGTCGTTCGCCGTCCACTACTGGATATAGCATTTGAGGACCCAGGGTTTCCTCCTTCACGTCCGAGATCGTTGCACAAGAATACGGGATAGTTCGGCTGTTTCCAATTTAGGGCCGTGCAAACGGTGGGGTTGTATGAGCTGAAGACGATCGAGCGCATCGAATCTGGACTCTGTTCCCGCAGAGTCCTGGCGTGATCGAAGACTACACCAAGGATCGCATCAGCGAACGAATTGATATTAATCGTTGGCCCAAGACGAAGGGCCTTCTCTTCCTCGGCTGATGGATATAGCACTTGGAGGTTGACATGCATGCCTTTAGGCAAGAGATTCAGAGCGTCTTTCAACGACACGGCAGAGGTTGAGAGGACTTGGTGGATCTCCGTGACAGCCTCGGGTTGGAGATTTGGCATGTTGGCCAGATCTGTTGTCTTTGTCGCATGACGGGAACCTGCACTGATAAATTGTGCATATGTCAGGCGGCTCACAGGAAACTCGATATCCATATAATCCATCGTCCATCTCGGCCAGAGTACAGGAACACCATCGCAAGTATGCTGAACAAAAAGCTGTACATAGTGTCCCGACAAACTCGAGCCGGTGATGAAAGCGCTTGGTCTGTGATCGAACTGGCTCGTCGCCTTCCAATACGTCTCGAAATCCGTAATTTCTAATGGCTTTCCCTGGAAAGGCTTGATGACTTGAAAATTGAAAGTGATTTGTCCAATAGCTCTAAGTCTTGGATCAAATAGAGGTAAACAACAGCGCCCAGAGCTGCTCAATAATGCTCCGAAGGTGCTCGGCAATGCAACAGTCTTCGCAATGACTTTCGCGCCGTAAGTTGGGAAGACATCGAAGTCGATGGCGAAAGAATCTAAATTATCAATCTGAAATGAAACAAGCCGGGTATCTTCTTGAAATGGCAGCAGAATGTTCTTGGGTATTAAATCGGAAAGCTTCGAGGAGATGGTGAGTCGAGCTGCGGGGTATTTGCTATCGTGAAAGAAAACCATAGGCTGTTCGCCATTTTCTTCAAAACTGATTTGAATAAAGGTCTTCGTGTCGAGGAAATTATGGCCGTATCGTCGGAGAGGGATGATAGGTGGAGGAAGTTCAAGTTCAGGAATCCCATCAGCGTCTATACTCATAGGTACTGGTGCGCTGCTGCCAGGTATTGGGCCAAGTTGTCCGCTTCCCATGGGATGTCGTCGTGTTTCGACAGGAATCGATGATAACAATCTCATGCACTCTAAATGTCCCTCCCATGCCGCATAGTACATCGCAGATAGTTCCTTCTCATCCAGAGTCTTAGTCTTGACTCCAACTTCTAGAAGAGTCTTCATGCACGGCACATTTCCTTCGCTTGCAGCGTGAAACAATGGAGTCCAGGAGTAAAGCTTGTCGATTTGGTCGAGGTCGGCGCCATAGTCTTTGAGGAGAAGGAGAAGCTGCGGAGTCTGGCCAGATCGAGCGACGAGATGTTGAGGGAAAAGCCCTTCAGCATCCGGCAGAATCGTAGCGCCATGTTTTAAGAGAAGTTCAACGATTGCTACAGACCCGTGTTCGCAGGCCAAATTTAGAGGCACATGGTCAGTATCAGAAATCGGATCAATTCGAGCTGATCGTCCAAGAAGTCGCTCCGCACAATCGAGGTGTCCGTGGATAATCGCGTGGATCAAAGGGGTAAAGTTATCGTGGTCAATAAGATCGATGGTCGCTTGATCAGCTAGAGCAGGGTTAGCATTAGGAGAAGAAGAGGCATAAAGAAAATAATACCATTCAGCAGTGCTTCCATCATATCCAGACGGCCATGCATACAAGCATAATGCAATGGCACACGCCCGTACACGTCCGTGCGATTTACAGCCACCCCATTCGAGAGTCCGACTCCAAGAACGAAAGCGTTGCCGTAGATGGTGGCTTGGTGAAGGCAATTCCGCTCATTGATATCATCCTCTGACTGAATATCGACCAGACCGGTGTCTAGAAGAAGCTGAAGAGATGGCTGTGGTCCTTCATTGATCGCCGCAAGGAAAGTCCTCGTGATGCGCTCCAACAGTGCAATGTCCCGAGCGCCATTTGGGTCTGCCGCAGTCTTCAGTCGCAAAAGGAGGTCCTTTAAAGGTTCGAGATTGCCGGAAATCACAGTTTCTAAGAGCAATGTATCCGCATCACCCTCATCCGTTCCAAGCAAATGCTGACTACTGACGATATGTTCCGGATTCCGCTCAAAGCTAATGTTGTCTCCTTCAGCCCAAGCACCAAGTTCTTGAAGACTCGTTGTCGCCTGATCCGATAATTCGCTGATGACGGTCGCATTGAAAAATGGCTGCACCTCTACAGCGCGAGAGAGATAAAGTTCCTTGGTCTTTGACTTGGAGGTCTTGTCCCATTTTTTCAAGATTTTTGAAAATGCAGTTCCGTTGATCTCAACAAACTGCTGCAGCTTATTGAGATCATTTCCGAATTGTTGGAAGCCTTCTTCTAAAGTTGTGAATTTTGCGGACCGTCTAGATGTGCTGCCACTGCGAGATTGAAGAACCTTCTTCTTGTCTAATAGAGTCTTGAGGCGAATTTTGAGCTATCCCATGTCAACTTCAGCTCGGCGGGTCGAAATAGAGTATCCACACACCTCGGCCTCTTTCTGGAGATAAAAAGCATTGACCTTCTCGAGTTCTCGTTCCTGATCGTTCATCTCAGCATGACTTGCGCCTCGTCAGTGAGTGGGGTGTTATAACTGACTTACCAACTGAAAGAAGAATGTAGCTTTATTTGCCTGTAAGGCAGCCTGCGAGTCTATAACTCCCGTGGCGCGGTGAAGATCGTTCTGGGCGAGGAGCGTGGGCGTTGCAGAGAGCTTCTTGATGAGCTGCCAGTGTGTCAGCACATGTGCTCCAATGTTTGGCGGACAATAGTCCGGATATGGCTTGAGGCGTTGCTTTTTTCTGCAACGCGAGCAAGGACCCATCCATGGCTATAGGCATGGCTCAGGAAGGACATACCTTCTTCAGTGCCTTGTAGTTTACAAAGCTCGCCGCATACTCGGGGACCTCGAGCTGCCGTTTCTGGATCTGCTTGCCAAACTTCCTAAGGACGGAAGAACGAGCGTCAGCATAGATTGCTTGAATACGAATGTTCTGTTATGCACCTGGCCGTAGTAGGCAGTAGGCAGGAAGGCGAGAATGCAAAGGGGTTGGTGAAACGTACATAATGCGGTGCTGGCACCCGCAGAGCCCTCGGGGGCTGGGAGCGAGTGAGGGGACTTGCGAGGAAGGAACGGCTGGTATTTCAACTTTGCTCTATGACTGAGCAGCGTTGAAAGTGCAGGAGCTCTCTGGTCACATGCAGATGCTCATAGCTGCAGATCGGATAACGGTTAAGCTTCCTGACAGCAGCACAAAGTGACAAAGGCAGCACCAGCAGAGGATCAATGTATTTGCGAGCTGTGTATGACGTCGAAAGCGAGGGGAAGCAGATGGAGGGGATCACAGAGAGTAGTGAAGAAGCTGCAGGGACAACTCAGGGCCAGCTATTGTTATTGCACGTGTCGAGTTGGGTGGGCAAGCCTTCTAATGGCGATGGAGAAGTGCGGAGACGTCCATAGGTGATTGGATGAGGGCGTGAGATTAAGATATACCTAGGTAGGTATTTCCGAAGGGGACACCGGACAGTAGTAGCTTCACTACCAAGCAGACAGATCAGATGCTCCGCAGATATTTCAGTGGTAGGATTAGTAGTATTTTCGTGATGGGACTTCAGCCTGCCTTGCTTGCATCGAGCAGATCGAAGACCCCGAAGCAACAGTACTTTAGCGGAAACCTTGTTAAGTAGGACTAGTGAGGGGCAGCAGCAGCAGGCATGCAGGGAAAGCAAGATGCACAAGCTGGAGCTCCGTCACGAAATTTCTTAACTAAGACACATTATTTCTTAGATAAAAATTTGATAATCGGGAAGTCTGGTAATTATTATATTTCCGCCAGGCTGCGTCGTTCCGGACCTGAAATTATTTTCTTTTTCCTCCGGCCATCTCGACCAATCATTGGCCCACGTGTTTGTACATGTCTTGGCAAGGCTGGCAAGGCTGTCGGAGTCGACATGCATGGCGTGAAGCTAACAGCTCGATGGAAGCTTGAAATGAGGGGTAAAGTTGCATGCAGCTCGCAGCTCAGCTCATATTTATCTTCAACCAATAAGCAAACCCACATTGCCAATAAATTTATTTCAACGATCACGGTTTGTATTACCCGAAGAGGAATCACCATCTTAGGAATAATGTCGAGAGCATGATGTGTATTCCCGCAATAAAATGGACCTTCCTAGGATATCACGGGCTATGAACAAAAAATGCAACAATCTGTTTCTATCCTCCCAAGTAAATAATGCATGCTCAAGATTTGCCCGTCAACTTCTCGTCCGCGATCTTATCCTTAGTTCCTATAGTCTCAGCAGGCTCAGGCTTCCGTGCTGGCTCTCCAATGCTCTCAGCCATGGCTTCAGCAGCTGCTTTCTTAAGTCGCTCCGCATCATCCATCTTGATCTCCTTTCCACCAACGCGATCCTTGGATTCCTTTTCATCCTCGCTATCCCCGAGGCTGAATGGGTCATTGTCTGCCTCGCCGATTGGGCTGGGGTCGACGGCAGACAGTGGTTGCCATTTGCTTTGCTTGGGAGCTGTAGGTGCGGGTGAACTTGTCTTGGCGTCTATTCTTGGTGAGGTGCGGTAGATATCCATATCCTCAGGAGGACCGCCTGAGAATTGAACCTTACGTCCTTCAGAGGACTTTGGTGCAGCTGGAGTTGGCTTGAAAAGATCTGGGTTCGCGAGGGGGCGGGTTGAGCGACGTGCAGCACCTAGGGATTCTTTATTAGCCCACAATTTTACCGCCGTTTGCAAATACTTACTACCGTCGTCATTAAGTTGAATTCCAGCAAAATCATCACCGAGAACGTGAGGATCGGCATCGTAGCGGTTATAGTCACCGCTTTGTCTTCCATCACCACTTCTGCGAGATCCATATTGCTGATTGTAATGGCCTTGCGGCGCAGACGAACTACCCTCTTCCTCTTCGCCGTCAATCTTCTTTCTCAAGGTCGTGATCCAGCCATTGACCTTGGTTTGTGTTTCCAAGAATCCCTTCTTAAGATTCTCCTTGATAATTGGGAGATCGTCATCCAGGAAACTGTGTTCGTCTTCATACATTTCGTTCGGCTTGAGGCCGGTTTGTTGTCTAGGTGGGCCTCCTCTGCTGCTACCACGAGGCGCATATCCTCCTCCCGCACCACCATAATGTTCAGCGAGTTGGCGCGCGTATTGCTCGTCGGCTTCGAGTTGTGTTAGCGGGGTAGATCCCACGCGCTGTGCTTGAGGGCGAGGAGGTTGCGGAGGAGGAATTTCTTCTCGAACGGCATCAGGATCAGACATTCCTATACTAATCAGCACAAGATCTATCATATACCAAGCATAGTAATTTACCCAGCAGAGCGTTGAATGCGGGCTCAACCTTGCCGCCACTTGCAATTAACACAGCCTTGACAACAGCCGCGTCGATACTGGGAAAGGCTTCCTTTAGTGTATTCTCAGCTTGCTGCTGAGGGCTAAGGGGGCGAGGGGGCTTTGGTGGAGGAGCATCTTCAACAGTTGCGGGCTTGGGACCAGTTGGCGCATCGGTGCCCAACACGCCGGATTCCTGAACGTCGTCGTCGTCCATCTCTAATGGTCGAACAGTAGTAGGCGATTCAGCTCCGGTCGGACTTCTAACCTGGGAAATTGAGATAAGTATTAGCAATGTATCTTGTTGAGCTTCCTCGAATAGCGCATAAACTGCAATATCAAGGACTGTGTCAAGCTTACTGGGCTATCCGTGGTTTTCGTTGGTGCGGACATGTTTGTGAAGTTTCAAAGATGAGTAAAACTTCCTAGGGCGAAGAACTCGACCGAGGAATTTGAGGCCCTTTTGTTGTTGTATTTCTGGTGCCTAATCCATTCGATGTTGTTGCGTGTTTGATGGACGAGTTCCTGCGAGCCTGTGACGACGCTTTGTGCCACAGAGAGTTCGGAGGTTAGTGTGGCTGTGCTCAACCTTGCTGCACGTGAATCTCGATATGTTTTGAAAAAAAGAAAATTAAACACATATCGGCTTTTATCCTGAGCTTGAGAGAGAAGGCTTCCGTCATGAATCTAGTCTAGAAATATGAGGGTTATTATTAAAGTATGTAAGTTTGGAAGATCAGAGAGAAAGTCACGTTCCTGGAAGATTGACAAGCTCTCGAGTTTGAAAGCGACGACGACGACAACGACAAAAGATGTGCAACGAAACCTTCCATTACCAAAATGGGGTAAGTCATTATATTGACCGCGAATCTCTCACAGGCTTGAGCCACTTTTTCTTCTGCCTTTCCCCAGGACTACGGCGCATGCACAGCATTTCCTTCCCGTGATGGAACAGTGTCACAACTCATTCTCGGTCACCTATTCAAGCACGAGAAACGAATCTCACTTTAATTTCTAAAGACTGTAAATACAAAAACGCCACAAGATTTTTAACCCCTTAACTTATCATCGTTGCACAACTACAAGTCCCATTGTCCAAACACTTCGCTATCTCCCCCGCCAAAGGACAAGTCCCACAATCAGCCGCCGTCTTGCACGCAGGAGCAGCAGAAGATGAAGCTATTGCAGTACTAGACGCTATACTACTAGGTGCTCTACTACTAGGCGTCGATGTTACAGCCACAGAGCTTGTAAGCAAAGACTTGCTCATCGTCGAACTGCACGTCACATCAGGAACGACATTGAAACTTGGAACAGCGATGTAGCAGCCTGCTGGGATCGTGACGCAGCTGTCTCCACCGCCGGGGGAGAGACCTTGGCAGAAAGTTCCCGGGCCGTATGATGTCCCGCTCACTGAAGACCCCGTTGCCGAAGAGGTACGTGGGCGAGTTGAGGTTGAGAATGTAGTTATGGGTGCGCTCGACGTTGCGCTAGGAACGGACGTGCTTGGGGTGGTTGTCGGGTCTGTCTCGTTACCGCCAAACATTCCCCAGGACGAGAGCAAAGCGTCAATGCCAGAGGCTACGCTCGTAGCCGCCGCTGAGTTATACTCTGTTGCGGCGACCCAGTCTTGGTCGTTCGTGTTTCCCTTCGTCCACGGTGCGAAGGTTAAAGTAGCTTGACTGCTACACGACGTTCCGGTACATGTGGCAGAGCATCCAGTTGCTACGGCTGAGCAAGTCGTGGTGCAGGTTCCTCCATTCACGCACTGAGTGCTGCAAGCACTAGCCGTTCGTGTCCCGCATGACGAGCTTGAAGAGATGGAAGTGCTAGAAGGCTTTGATGTCGTTGTTGGTCCGTCCGATGTCTGGGTCGGGGTCGAAAGGGATGCTGATGGATCTGGTGTGGGAATATTGTCTGGACCTATCTTGATCGGTGGAAGTCCGGGTGGAAAATAAATGCCAGGAGCTGGGCCTACGCCAAACACCTCAATTACTCCTGTTCCGCCGCCGCAGAAGATGAGGCACGGGAAGAAAAGCAGTATCGGGATTGGGTTGTTGTTAGAGTCTCGAGTCGTGTAAATCTGATTTGTGGTGACTCCACTGATCGTGCTCGTGGAGACTGTAGAGACCGGTGTCGGGAAACTAGTAATTGTTGGAAGGATAACTCCACCAGAGTCAGACGATGATGATGATGTTGACGAGGCGGAAGTTTTTGAGTTTGTGTTACTCGTTGTGATCGGTGGGAGGCTTGAGCTCGATGAAGGGCTCGGAGGTGAGGTGGTAGAGCTACTGCTGCTACCAGAAGACGATTGGCTTGAGCTAGATGAGATCGAGCTTTGAGAGCTCGAGCTTTGAGAGCTCGAGCTGCTCCTTGATACCGACGAATCCGACTGCGACGTTGTCCCACTACTTGTGGATGAACTTGTAGGGGGCAATTCGGTAGAAGACGAACTTCTCGTGGCCGCTCCGGAGGAGCTTGATGCTGCCGAACTCGATTGCAAAGACGTCTCGGTGGAAGACGATCCAGAGCTGGTTGATCCT
>Ga0247778_1000623_pt1 | contig 36145 bp, 35 predicted proteins | sample UWRJL049202B5_FD_179939 | JGI IMG/M metagenome (GOLD analysis project Ga0247778, IMG submission 179939) | Plant litter microbial communities from Arlington Agricultural Research Station in Wisconsin, United States - UWRJ-L049-202B-5 | ecosystem: Environmental > Terrestrial > Plant litter >...
AGATGGCGTGGTTTTTGAGGGAGGAGGGTGGTGGGAGTGGGAGTGGAGAGGGGAGGGAGGGGTTGAGGGTTGTGGTTGCGTTGTTGAAGAGGGTTGGGGAGCGGTGGGGTGTTGCTGGTGAGTTTTGGACTTGGAGAGTTTGGGGAGAGGCGGGGGCAATGTGCTAATATGTGTTTAGGGGAGTATCTTAAGGAGCTTGAGGCTGAGGGAAGTTTAGTTGGGATTGAATGATGGCCAGAAACTGGAAAGAGACGACTTCGATGCAAGCTTAAGTTCGAGGCAATCTTGCTTTTGCTTTGTGCTATGCAGCGAAAATGGAGGTTCGTTCTAATTTGACCGCTGGGCTGATACTCGAGATGAACACTCGATGAGAAAGGCAAATAGTCTATCGAATTTGATGTAGGAAACTTCCCAAGTATGACAATTTTTCAAAATTTTGAACTTCACTACCACTTGGACTGCAAGCCATTCTTCATGCAATCCTCATTGGAATATCTGACGCAATGCAATGCAAAGACGGTCTATATACAATGCAAGTCTGTCTGATGCATCTTTCTATGCACGCATGCAGCAAGTACAATATCAATATATCATCCATCCTAATCCAGAAAGCCTCTCTCCAATAAGTGTAACCCCTACAGCTTCTGCTTCAACAAACTCTTCATCCTCCGCTCAACTGCATTCAAATACTCAGTCGTAGTAACGTAGTCCTCGCGCCCAGTCTTTCCACACGCAAGCGCCAAATCCTTCGTCATGATACCATCAATGTCAACGGTATCGATACATGCTTGCTCAAGAGACTCTGCGAATGCAACAACTTCTGGTGTCTTGTCCAGAATTCCTCGCTGGACCAATCCTCGTGTCCAGGCAAAAATGGAGGCGATGGGGTTAGTCGAAGTCTCGTTGCCTTTTTGGTGTTCTCTGTAATGGCGCGTGACGGTTCCGTGGGCGGCTTCTGATTCGAAGGTCTTTCCGTCTGGGGTGATGAGGACGGAAGTCATGAGGCCTAGGGAGCCGAAGCCTTGGGCTACAATATCGGATTGGACGTCTCCGTCGTAGTCTAATAAGGCCAATTAGTAACACAATATTTTTTTTCTCAAGCAAAGAAACCCAGAGCAATTGAAACTTACTCTTCAAAGCCATAATATATCCACCAGAGCTCTTCATCATTTGGGCAACCATATCGTCAATAAGACGATGTTCGTACCAGATCTTTTTCTCTTCAAAATCCTTTTGGTAATCCTTTTCGTAAATCTCTTGGAAAATATCCTTAAATCGTCCATCGTACTTCTTGAGAATCGTGTTCTTGGTACTCATGTACAAAGGCAGGCTCTTTGATATAGCCAGCTTAAAACTAGCATGTGCGAATCCAGCAATGCTCTCATCGGTATTATATTGTGTCTGCGCGACTCCACCCCCATTCTTGAATTCGAAAACCTCAATTTCCTCAGGTTTGCCGCCTTCTGGGGTAAAGACCATCGACAGCTTGCCATTTCCTGGGATTACTCTGTCCTTCGCACGGTATTGGTCTCCGAATGCGTGACGACCGATAATGATGGGCTTCTTCCAGCCGGGTACGAGACGAGGAATTCGAGGAATAACAATGGGTTCTCTGAAAACGGTTCCTCCTAGTGCATTTCGAATTGTGCCATTGGGCGAAAGCCACACTGTTTGTTTGGTTAGATTTTACCCCGCATTTTGACAGACAAGGAGGAACAAACTCTGCTTCAAATTGAACTCCTTCACTCGCGCTTCATCTGGTGTAATAGTTGCGCACTTCACACCGACACTGTATTTCTTAATTGCCTCCGCAGAGTCAATGGTGACCTGGTCGTTCGTCTCGTCTCTGTATTCGAGTCCCAGATCGTAATACTTCAGGTCAACGTCGAGGTATGGGTGAATGAACTTGTCCTTAATGTCCTTCCAGATAATTCGGGTCATCTCGTCGCCATCGAGCTCGACGACGGGGTTCTTGACCTTGATCTTATTGAAGCTGGCCATGTTGCGTCGTGTTGCTGTGAATGCTGAGCCGAGACTGGCCGTGTTTCTTGCTGCGAAAGAGAGTGAGGGGGAAGGTCGGAAGAGTTGTCGCGACACACTGGCAGAGAAGCGTTGGGCGTTCATGGTGGAAAAGAGAGGAAACACAGCGGTGACGGCCTGCGCAATCCGACGTCGTTGATAGGGAACTGCTTTTCCGAGTCTAAGAATTGGCGCTGTTTCTTAGGTTGTACGGAAATACCGTCAAGTCTACTGTATCCGAGGGTGTTGGTGTTGGTGTTGATAATGTGGGGGGGGATTTGCGGGAGGATAAAGCCTGGATCGGGGTTTGGGGGCAGCGCTCGTGACAGTGTTGGTTTCGAAGGAGTACTGGAATAGACTTTAGCCGCCCGTCATGTGTATGCGCATGGCCAGAAGAGGGAGGAGGAAAGAATACGAGGCGTCTGTGAACCTCTTCATGTTTGGTTTCTTTCACTCTGTCCACGCTTCACTATTCTTGATGTTTCTTGATGTTTTCTGTACAGAATTCAATGCGTCACTCGCAGCAAAGTTTCTGCAGGCAAGCACACCCCTCCAACCACAGCTATCCGACAACGGAGCTGCATGCCAGGGATAAGCTTCTAGTGCTTCTAGAACAAAGCCATATCCGATCCCCAGCAGGAAATAAGAGCCCCAAGAGCAGAGCTTTGGCATTGGCATCAATGTAGCCGAATGCAACCCCATAAAGCCGAACGAGCCTCTGGAAGTACTGTACCAACAGGTACTGTACCAGAACCAATTCTCGGATAGACCCGGACCGGATACAAAGCACAACATGATCGGTACTAGTACCAATTTTCCGGGAGGCTGGCCGGGGACTGAAGCTCTCCTGATTTGTCTCGAGCTGGCAAACAAAAACACAATCTACTGCTACCAGTGCAGATGCTGCACATCTACAGTACAATACTGTAGAATGCCAAGATGTGCTCCCAAGGAATGCAAGAATAATTTATTTCCACTATCTCATGTTCGTATCCGGTCACAGAGCCACGCTTTCATAGCACGATGCTACCGCTGCCGCCAGAGGCGCATCGCAGAGGGTTCCGACTACATCAAGCTCGTCACAGATGTACCCGGGCCCACGCACCATGATGGAGGCCGTCTCCCGCCCGCTCGGTCTCGCAGCGCTCACCAAGCTCTTGCTCAGGCCGATGCTCCTGTATAAGATCGTCCGCGCCACCCGAAACAACCCGCAAGCCGGCGCGGAGCAAAAGTACGGCAATGCAAGGGACTCGGTCGCTGCCATGTATTGCGCCGGGGTGCCGATCCTGGCAGGGACAGACTCTGTTGGACTGCCACGAGGAGCCACCCGACGTCGCGATTCTCGGTCAAGTACGGCGAGTCTCTACATCACGAGCTCGAGCTGTTGGTCGACGCAGGTGTCTCGAACCTTGACGCAATTCTGCCCACCAATTTGGTCTGGACCTGGACGATCGCGGAGTCATTGAGGTTGGCAAGCGGGCAGATCTTGTCCTGCTCTCTGGTAACTAATACATGTTACTAATACATGTTCGCGAGTTTGTCTTTGGAATAACGAAGCTCGTAGGGTTAGGGGCCTGTTTTCGGCCCTGTTCTCGCTAGAGATAATTACGGGGTAAGAAAATAGAATAAAACGGGGGATCGTAGGGCAGACGGGTGTCGAATTCGTCAGGCAGTTCGACAATCACTTGAGGCACCTACTCCGTGCGGCGTAAAAGTAATTAAAGTGCTAACCTTTTAAGGCTTCAATTGTCTTCCGTCTGGGTTTCGATTTACCGAAACAAAAAGCCAATCCTAGATTTCTGATTCGCCAGACAGGGTGAGCACTGCTCAGAGTATATCATCTAAGCCAAACAGAGCAATTCAATTACTTTTACGCCGCACGGAGTAGAATCTCCGTACGAATTGTATGAAGCAACTAATCGCTACCCCTGAAAACTCTGCATGTGTGACTCGACCGGCCACTGTCGAACTCGCTCCCGGGGTTTTGACAAAAACACGCTTCGCTTTTAAGCCTCTTTCCCGACCACGTCCACGTCCTTCACCCGCTATGTCAAAAATTCAACCTCTCGCGTCACTAAAACAATGCCTACATCGTACTGTGTTTTTCTCACTGGCGTCACCGGATTCGTCGGCGGCACTATTCTCTCTTGTCTCTCCAAGGCACATCCAAATGTTCGCGTCAAAGCTTTGATCCGTCAGGAAGTTGTTGCCAAAGAACTCCAATCAGTCTATCCAAATCTCACTCCCATAATCGGCGAACTCTCTTCGCTTTCTCTCCTCACATCCACGGCAGCGGAGGCCGACCTCGTAATCCACGCGGGAGGTGACAATGTCCCCGCCGTGTGTGCGATAATAGACGGGTTGGCATCCCGCACCACCATTGGATCGCTCCTGCCACGTCTCATCAGCATAACTGGCCCGCGCAGTCTGATCGACCTCTCGAAACCGATCACTGGGAATCTCGGGACGAGCAGCCGTCCCTGGAGCGATATCACCGATGCACATGCAATACTGGCCGTTCCTAAGGATCGAATGCATGCGGGCGCGGATCAAGCAATCATCGCTCACAGTGCTGCCAAAGGGGTGGGCACGATACTAGTCTCGCCAGGTCAACTGTGGGGCCGTGGCAAGGGCCATCTGAAGAAGGAGAGCAATGCGGCTTTTTATCATGCAGCGGTTAAGAGTCGTGGACGAGCCTTTGTCATCGGCGAGGGCACTGCAACATGGTCTTGGTCTTCTATTGGTGATTTGGGCGATGCAGTCGTGTTCCTGATGGAGCAGGCACTACTGAGTGAGAGCGAGAGATGCGGACAAGTGGGAGTGAATCAAAACGGCTATTACTTTGTGCGCACTGGAGACTTGAGTATGATGGACAGGGCGAAAGCTGTCAGTGAGCGTTTAGGTCTCGGAGAAGTAGAAAGTGTGTCGGTCGAGGCTGCAAAGGAAATCCATCCGTTTGGACCCATCATGTGGGGTTGTGGCGAAAGAACGAGAGCTGACAAGCTGGCTGAGTTGGGTTGGAGGCCTAAGGAGACTGACTGGAGGGCTCTGATGGAAGAAGAAGGGGGGGAGAGGGCATAAGTGTTATGGGCCTACGTCGGTGAAAATTAATCATGTGATGTGAGATAACCAAAGAGCTGATCTTATTGCAGTCTGAAAAGCAAGGAAAATGAAAAAAATCGCGATTCTAATCGCTAAGATAGAAGCATGAGAAGCCATCCTCGAAATCAGGGGGGCCGTTTCGTTCGTTTCCTCTACAAAGTGTTCATGCTCATCCCTTTTTCAGTCATCGCGCTCTCGTAGTCTCGTGAATGGGCTCGTGGGCTTTCGCCATCTCTGAGACTAAGGATGTAGCTCACCGAGGGCGACCTCTTTTTCTGGCCATCACTATTCATCTTGTGCTTCTTAAACACCTTTGACGGCCACCTGCTGTGATACAATGTCGAGTACGTTGTGCGTATGGTGCGACTGGACCATGATCTAAAGAGCTTGCCTTCCGGGCTGCACAAGATAAATGCCATTACAGTAGCCCGTTTTGTTGTGCCTCGCCATTGCTTCCGTGGTAGGAAATGCGATCTTTTGCGCCTGTTCTGGACCTGAGCGCAACTTAGTCCAAGTCTCTAGGCGCTGTCAAACATGCTCTAGCCTTCTTAGGTGCTTCAAAGCAAATGGGCTCTGAGCACAAAGTTGCGTAACTTGTTTTTATCTGTAAGATCGGCTCAGCCTTTTTTTTATCATTTCATCGTCAGACGCTCAAAATGTCTCTATATGCCCCGCCAGCCCAGCCAGGGGCAACAACGGGAAAGCTGACTGTTGCCACCTCATCTTACTACTCCTTGCTCTGCTCCTGCTACTCTATACAGCAGATATGGAGAGATATAGATAGGAGTGTATTTGTGAAGCCAGCATAGTTGCAACGACGAAGTACCTATGGCTTGTCCCGTCTCGGGGTGCGTCCCGCGACCCAAGGACCGATGTCACCTTATGTCTTTAGCTCTACTCATTTAGTTAACACTAAATTTCTGTCGACAAGCAAAATAACTTTCCCTTTCATCTCCATATTCGCCACAGTCATCAATGAATTTTAAAAGATTCTCGTCACTTTCTTTGCCGATATTGGCCTTGGCTGCTACTTTCGTTAAGGTTTCTGCTGCCATTTTCTTATAATTAGGCCTAAGGTCTTGTCTACAAGCAAAGCATTCGCCTCTATTGCACTTTTCGCGGCATTCATAGACGACTTTTGAGAGAGAAATGTGTCTATCAGGAATGTAGTATCCAATTAAGATGCTCATGCGCAACTGGGCAGCAGAGAACTCGCGGCTAGCTTTTGCGATTTGCGAATCCATAGCAGTATGCCACTTGTATTCTTCAGCCGGTGTTAGTTGCCTGGTCCTAGGTAGGAGACCTGAATTTATAATCTACAATCTATACCTTACGCGCCGTTACACTGTTAGCAAGATGGGGGAAAGGTTTTAACAGCTAAAATGATGAGACCAAACTTTTCTCGTACTCCGCGATTCTATCCCGACTGATCTCGGCTGCCTTCTCCCAAGTGTGGTACCCTCCATATCACATCTCCATTTCGTAAGGTATTCATACGAACCCGCTTTCTCTCGTCTATCAAGCAGCTTCTCGATTGCCCAATCGTTCCATAAAAAGCTCTCTTTGAACTTCTTGATATCCTCTGGGGGAATATTGCGAGGTGGCTCCCATGTACTCTCTTCGTCTGAATAGCCTTCCCACTTTATAAGATGCCAGGGCTGTCGACCCCATTTCCAACGACCAAGTATCTTTTCAACCTTATAGTTCTTCGTTTCGTTGAGACCTTCTTGCCTCTCTTCGTTGCTTTTTTTCTTTTTTTTTTGCACTGCTTCCAATATATTTTGATATTCGGATCGGATAATCTAATTGTTCCCCCTGGACAAGGGGCCACACTAAAAGGCTAGCGCCACCCGGATCTCTCGAATTAATACGGTAATAATACCATTTCCAGGAGGCTGGCCGACTTATCCGCCGCCAGCTCCTGGGGACCGAAGCCCTCTTGATTTGTCTCGAGCTGACAAACAAAAGCACAATCTAGTAGAATGCCGAGATGTGCTTCCAATAAATGCAATAATAATTTATTTCCACTATCTCATGTTCGTATCCGATCACAAAGCCACGCTTTCCTGTTTCGTATTTCCAAATTCGTCATCCTTTCCTTCCGTCAGTCCTCAGCTGGAAAAGGAAAGTTCCTCAGGGGGTGGGTGTTCTTGCGTTTTTGAACCTCCGGTGATTTCTTGCTGGTTGGAGTTTCCTCATCCTTCGTCTCCTCAATTCTGTACACATACTTCACTCCACTAGCCTTCCCCGCCTTCAATTTCTGCAACCCAGTCAAAACACCATTCAGACCTCCCGGAATAACTTCATATGGATGCGCCTTCAATCTTCCATCTGCCAGAATTCTTCTCATGTAACGAGACCAGATGTACCCAAAGTCTTTGTGTATCGAATTTACCATGGGGAGCACGCTATTGACAGCTTTCACCCCAGGTGGGTATGTGAAGTTTCCCCCGTCCCTAGCAAAGAGCGCAGGAGGCAGCAGGGTGCTGACCAGGCCCCCATTTAGTTCAATGAACCTCAAAGTAGCTTCCAGCGACCCATTCTCGCTGATGGTATCCAAAACATAAGGAACTTTGCTCCCCAACCCCTCCTTGGTAATGATATCTTCCACAGCAGCGACAAGCGCATCCTCGCCATTCCGATAGTCAACCACATAATCAGCCAACGTCTTTGCAAAGTCTCCAGCACGACCAGCAACGCCAATGATAGGACCAAGTCCAGAGAGACGAGCATACTTAGCAGCAAAAGCCCCAACAGCAGATGTCACTCCGTAAATCAGAATTGGTGTCTTCACTCCCTCAGCTTTCGGCAACCAAGGTGGAGGAAGTTTCAAATCAACATACAACGCCAATGCCGCAGTAAGAGCACACACGGGAAGCGTGGCGGCTTCCTCGAAGGAGACGTTGTGAGGAAGATGAATCGTGGTATGGTCAGGTGCGATAGCATACTCGGCGAAACTGCCATTGTCGGTCCAGGGTGCGTGCAGAGCTGCTACCCGGTCACCAGGGGCGAATTCGTAGACGTCTTTGCCGACTGAGTGGACGATGCCGGCGATGTCGTCGCCGCTGTTGTGCGGGTCGTCTTTCCTATCTTGTGTGTTAGGAAAGAACTCGAGAAGATGTGGGGAATGATTACCATAGAGGCATTTTCCAATCTTTTGGGTTTGAACCAGATACAATGACTTTGATGACCACTTCTTTGTCCTGAGGAGTAGGTATCGGGGTGTCAATAATTTCGACTGCTTCGATAGAACTCTGGACAATGACTTGCTTAGGCATGATGAATGATCTAGGAAACCAGTCTCCGTTGATCGATCTTGAAACTGTACGAATTTGTTTGACTGTGGACAGTATTTTGGAAGCTATTTATGTATTGCTCGCCCGTGTGTCCTCTATCTCTGCAATACAGTCCGTTCCGTGGACGTCCGAGGCGAATTTCTCGAACGACTCGGTGAGTAAGCGGGCGCATCTCCGAGTATTTGTTGTCCGCCAGCTAGCCATCTGATTTCCAATTTTGTTTTCGTTAATGCAGACTATTACTCACCGTAACTTTGGAACATTAGGTTTTACCAGAGCTTCGGACGTCCGCGGGCTCTCAAGCTGGCTGACTAATGCTGTTCATTATTACGGCTTACCCCCGCGGATCTCCATGGACCCTTCTTCTACGGGTCTTTCGTGATTCCAGCACCTCAATTTTTCAGGATGCAGAAGGAAAGAGTTCGTCCAGACCCGGTGTCATGCCAGTCATGCCGGACCAAAAAACTGAAATGCAATCGAGTCCAACCATGCTCCAATTGCACTGCTCGGGGTATAACCTGCAGGTTTCTGGTCCGACCCGGAGGACAGACAAATACAACCTCTACGCCTCATAGCAATGCAGACCTTCTGGAACGCATTGCTAGACTAGAATCTATGGTCTTGAAGCAAGCAGAATCAAACACTGCCGAGACTCGTTCAAGGAGCACCTTTGACGATGGCCATGCCGCAAGACAACCAGCACATTCTCTCAGCCTAGAAAGGGACGCTGTATCTAACGTCCATCGAAAGCGAGATCAGGAGTCAAGACTTCTTGAAAATGTTGGAACAAGAGAGGATTCTCTGGTAGGTTGGCCAAATCACGATTCATGTTGTATTCTACTTCCTGTACTCATAGAGACCAGCTCCCTCGCCTGTCCAATGGCCTGGTCTTCACAATAAGTCCCAAACATTTGACTTCAGTCTCGGAAGGGTACTCAAGGGACAATGCTATCGCAATATTCCCACCTTACACTATGGCAACCCTGCTCCTACAGAGCTATGAATCGAATGTTGATCATCTATGCCGCATACTACACATACCAACAGTACGATCTCTCATCAAGAGCGTCTACTTGCGGATCCCTCTGAATGAACCAATACCACCAGGCGAAGCTGCCTTATTGCTTTCTGTTTTCGCCATCTCTGCATACTTTTATCTACCTCATCCAGATTGCGACATTGCGCGGACTAAAGAAGACGCCATCAACCTCTCCAAGACTTTGAGTAAAAGCGCATTAGATGTACTGGATTATTCTCGCCGGAATTCTTCAGGAACACTGGAAGATTCTCAAGCGTATATTCTCATGGCATTTGTGACCTACCACTTAGATGGCTTCTCTGCACGTGGACGTTTGTTGTCGACGGCTGCACTTTCAATCGCTCGGGAACTCCGTTTGCATCGATTGGATGCCGACGAGTCATCTAAGCCCGAGAGTGAGACTACAGTATGTGCTGTGATTGAACAAGAAGTCAAACGTAGAGTATTTTGGCACATAGCGGCCTCAGACTGGTAAAAGAAACCACCTTGACCAAAACCCACTCATCACTTACATCTCTTAGGTTACTATCAACCATCTCCGGCCCACAAGAAGGCACATACTTCATCAACCCCTCCCATATCTCCGTCAACCTCCCCAAAGATAGCACAGATGATGACCTTCTCCTCAGCTCCCAAAACCTCGGTCCCCAACCAACCGGAATGTCATTCTTTCTCTCTCGCCTGCGTCTCGCGCACCTCTGCCGCGAAATAACAGATACACTACCCTTGGACACGTGCAAGCTCATTCAACTCCCTTACTCGCAAATCACTTCTCTCGACAAAAAGCTGCAAGATTTCATCTTCTCTCTCCCTTTCTTTTTCAAACTCGACCCAGAAAGCAGGCACAAAAGTAGAGAGCTCGAAGTCGTCTACCCAAAATTACCTATTCTAAGATACTGCATCACCACAGAAGCCCATAGCCGGCGCTTCAAACTACACCAAAAGTTCTTACTACGCCAATCGGCGTCTCCTCTTTACGCATATTCCAGAATCGCATGTCTAGAATCCGCACGCGCAGTTATTGAAGTATTCGACGACCTCAGAACGCATGATTCGCCATGTACAGAGCTTATGGGCATGGCTGTGCATTTCACGCACCTCGCTCTCGTGGTATTGGCCATGGACTTGTGCTTCAATAGAGACGCTGCGGATGCAGCTGTGATCAAGACGGAAGTCCGGCAAGCGCTGAGGATGTTTGAGGATGCGGAATATGCGACCCCGCTGCGGGAACGATTTTTAGGGAGTTTGAGGGAGGTGTTGGGGAGGTATGGGGTGGTGCTTGATGAACCTTCGACGATTCCAGGCAACGAGATGATGGTTGATGGTTTGGAGAGCTATGAGCAGATCCCGACTGCGCAGCAAGAAGTGGATCCAGGCGCGGCTCTGGATAGTACTTCCTTCGATGACTTCTGGAATCTGGCAATGCAAGGCGAGCATAATCCCGATTCTCTTACGTGGGACAATCTGTTCTCGGCTCTAGACTCGAGAATGCTATGATGCCAAGTACGAGTACGATCACCCACATGACGCTGACGATCTCGATCATGAGGCTGAATTTTACATACAATCATGCACATCATCTCTCTGAACCAGGACATGAAACTTCTACCTAATGATAAGGAGGCTGTATTTTTATCTAAACCCATGATTATCATATCCTGAAAAAAGAAATATACGGGAATTTCCATATCATTCTTCAATCCCAGCACCGGAATTCACTCCCGTCTCACCGACTACAAAATGCCCCTTTCCATTTCAAGGTTCAACCATGCCTGCAACAGCCCGTCACACCTCACCTCGGGAAACTCAAAAACCTACCCGAAAAGCGCGAAACCACCAATCCGCAATGCCAAATTACGTACTTCCTAAGATCCAACGCGGCTGGCGTCTTCAAATAATAAGTGAGGCTTGCAACCGATCTCGGACCCCTGAACAGGGCGGTTCATCCATCTCGCTAATTTTTCTGGGTGCTGGTGGGGGTGTTGGAGTGGAAGGGGAAAGGGAAAGGGAAAGGGAAAGGGGCAGTGCAAGTCACATGCATATGATTCATTAACCTCGATATGGAAGGCATGTAGCACAACACGAGAATGGATATTGCAATTTGTAGTAGTGTTATGTGTACTGAAGAAACTGCCGCCATCGCCGCCGCCCACCTCTTGCGCAAAGTGAAATGCCCGAAACCGCCGCCCAGCCCGCCTGCCCGCCTTCTACCGTGACCGTGACAGTACCTTAACGAAAGTTTTTGTGTAACCCGGCCGTGAGAGTAATAAAACAGGTGTATCATATCATGATGAAGTGGCGGCCGTTATATGGAGATAAGGATGATGAAGATAAGGATCACCGTCGAGAATGCTGAGACGATGAGGATAGCGAAAGAACGAGAAGATTGCAAGTCGATTCTTCTCTGTGGTCATGCCATTGAAGCAAAGCAGCAAAAGAATGACGCCGAAAGAAATGCAATGCATACCGCCCGAACGCCAATGAACTTAAAAGAATTCGTGGTGGGGTGAAAAGAGGAAGGCTTGTTGAAATCCGTTTCCTGTTAGGAGATGCGGTGAGAAAGAAGGGTAGAGAAAGCGAAAAGCAAAGAAGAACATTCCCGGGAGCTAACCTCTCCGAAATGAAGTAGGCGTGTGGAAGAGAAACGAATGAAGCTTTTCCCACCCATGTATCTCATGCCCTTCAGTCGATCTTGTAACGCCGCCCTTCGAATGAATCCTCTTCCAACGCCAACGTTAACACCAATCATAAGCGCCAACGCCGACAATGCCTCCCATGATAATAGTAGAGGTCTGATCTACCGCCGAACTACTTCTCGGACTTTTGTTTTCCTCTTCACTCACTTCGTCTCTCAATCATAGCCCCTCGAATCGTAGCCAGATGAAGTGGGATAAGCTGTAGTATCGTCCCAGGTCATGCTGCTACTTGCGTTCGTGCTGATATAAGAGGAGGGGGCGTACTGGGCCCCATACACAGGAACTTGGCTCGGCGAGCAGGCAGTGCAGATAGTCCCATTCCATGTCTGGCCCTGCCCGTTACAAAAGTTGCAACTAGGGAACGGTTCCCTAGAAGTATCGACTTCAATCTTCATACTGTAATCCTGCTCGGACTTTGCCTCCATCCCGGTGCGCGCCCTTTGGCGTTCCTCCTCACACTCAAAGCCACAACACTTCCAGCCGTGTTCTTTGATGTATTTTCGCTGGAGACATTTTGAGCAGCGCCACCATTTAGGGTTGATACGACGCTCTTCCTTCTTGGGGATCTTCTTCCCCTTGTCAGGCCGTGGCATATCTTCCTTGTGATAGTCGCGCAAGTGATCTCTGTAGTGGTCTTTTCTGGTAAAAGGATCTTTTGCGCGGGTGCAATGGTTGTAGTCGCATAATATCTCATCCTGCTTGTGAGCGTGAACATGGGCGTAGTGGCGAAGGAGGTCTGCAGAGCGGCCAAAAGCAGGCGGCGCCCGGGACTTCCAGCACTTTCGTCCTGGAAACATGCATGGATGGTAGTTTTTAGAAGCGTCACTGAGAAATCACACTGAGTTAGCATTTATTTGAAGAGGTATTTAAGGGAAATAAGCGACATACGGGCTTTTATCCAGAAAGACTTGTCTAGGAGTAGTATCAGTTGCGGGATACTTTGCATCGAGTACTAGGTAAGGTTCTTTTGATTTAGATTCCTTTTTAGGAATCTCAATGTCATAAAAGTCCCCTATGACCCATTGAGTTGAATCCCACATAAGACTTATGGGCGTTGGTCGAGAATTTTCTGCTTGGCGATTCTCGTGTGATGCAGAGTCGTAGGAGCTGGAGTAGGGGGGGAGAGATTGGCCGGTTGCTGTAGCCGCTGGTTGATAGGAAAAGGATTCATAACGCTGATAATTGTAGTCTAAGTTGATGCCGGTATTCTCAAAGCCCGCAGGTGAAGCCATTGTAGGTGAAGGATTAGACTTTGAATCATACCCACTGTCACTGGTATAGCTGGTATACTGGGAGGATGCCGAGGCCGAATGTCTCATAGCTTCACCGTAACCCTGCCGAAATGAATCACTCTGTGGTGTATAAATGTAGTTCCCATTCATGTTTCTGAAACTCGGCTCCGAAATGAACTGAAAGGAATTGGATAGTGCTGTTGTCCTTGAAGGTGCTGTGTTTCCCTTCATAAGCCATTAGTCCAACCGCCTAAAAGACGGAGCTTCGAACTTGGCTATGATACGAACTTGAAGGGGAAAAATAGATATGACAGCTTACCTTGATAGAACAGATTTTAAAAATTAAAGTATTTGAAGGAACGTCTTGGTCGAGTTCTAGAAGAAAGAAGTCCTTGAGAAGGGGCGATAATCCAACAGTGTGGGGGACGAACGCCTTTAAAATGCCATAAGAGGACGAGGCTACGCATTTTCACACTCTTCAATTTGCAAGGATCGAGAAAGAAGCTATATTGCTCCTGCAGAGCGAGGCGCGCCGACGCCATTCATATGCGGATCGACGGGAGAGAAACACGTGGCGTCCATCTGTCTTCATTTTTGATATAAGTGTGAGGCCCAAGTCAAATAATTCGTTAAGAGGGGACAGTTCAGTAGCCCCAGCACATAACGTTAAAGCATATGAATCTAAGCTTGCCCTCTTACGCTCACCGACGGAAGTTATGGATCTAACAAGCGGAGGACCGTGACTCGCTGAGCTTGTCTTTTGGGTGTGGACGGTGCCGGTGAAGCTTCAAGGATCCAAGAAAACGGGAGAGTCTGCCTGGAGCCTTGCTGCCGGTATAGCTCGCGAATAGTTGAAGAATTTTGGAAAGGTGCATGGCAACCACAGCCTCGCTGAGGCCTCAATGAGGCGAACTCCCGCTCGCTAAAGCAGGCAGATTTGAGGGCGTTTTATCTCCTTGCAGTTGAGACTCCTCGGGGAGAAACTGATCTCACTGCTGACCAAAGGCAGCGACCTAAGCTTCGGGCGCGAACCATTCAGGGCAACTGACCCCCATTGCCTTAACTTCTCGGTCAAAGTAACAAGTACAACGGGGCGACGATGTCCTCATTTTGCTGGGCTGTAGCAGAAGAAAGCGGTTCGTTTGCATTTGAGGACAATGAAGTCTTTTTATTGATCGCCCGGCTGTCTCGTTGCCACGTCTTCTCATGCAAATAATATTGAAAATGGCCCTGAGAATCGTGTTGATGGGTAATTGGACGAAGGGGACGAAGGGACGAAGGGGACTTTGCTGAGCGCCCATTTTTGCAGGTACCAGGCGTTAGGCAACCGTTGTAGTTCGCCCTGCTTTTGCCTGGGCGACCCAACGCCGCTTGAAGGACTGGACTTTTTTTTGCTTTTCCCAAACGACGAGGCTGTCAGAAGACAAGAACAAGCAAACATCCGAGAAACATTTGCCGAATGTCGCCCCTGGCAAACGCCTTCGAGAGATCGAGAAGTCACCTCGGAGGGCTGGGTGGGTCTTTTTGCCGCATGTGAACAGCGGAGGAGGCTGAGCACAATTCTGAGCTTGGCGAGGTGAGAGCAAGAGGATGTCATCATGAAATAGCTCCTGATCAGAGAGAACTTCTGTAAATTTGTCAGCGTTGATATTCTTGATATTTGGAGGTGGGAGATTGAAAGATCCTTATGGGAAAGAAGTTCATGTTGAAGATTGCTGATGGAGAAGGAATGATAGTAGTTGTGTCCATTGGCCAATGAGATGGTCGCTGGTTCTCAATTCGCTGTTCTGCACAAGGTAGGACCCACCTGCATTTGCAGCCAGCTTCTGACAGCGGCAGTCGCGGCTGAGAAGAGAACTTTCTCCAGTTGATCAACTTGATCAACTTGAGCAAGGCAAATTGTACGACAAAGTCCAGAAATATGGAACACATCTTCTGCAGCGATGCAGGAATGGTCAGTGTCTTATACTCCTATGTAGGCCGTCTTGCTGGCGGACTGTTCATGTGGAACTTCCCCACGTAAGTTACCCTCGTTGGGCATCGCCAAAGTTGGGCCGCAATGCAGCCTGCAGGTCTCTTTGGGGGCCGCAACCTCGTACCAAAGCTAAATAATTCGACATTATCTCAGAGATAGAGTCGGCCTTGTATTTCCACTGGCTTTCTGAGCTTTCGCCTTCATAATCAACCGATAATTGACTGGACAGCGTCTCGCGATTCAACGCGGTGTAATATGCACTAGAGAATATCCGGAACCTAGAGAAGTATGTATCAGATATCGTTCAACGTTTTCGTCTTCCACGACAAGCGTCGGGCTTTTGATTGTCATTTTACAAATCAAACCATGCAGGCGGGTGCTTCGTTGTTCTTTCTTGCGAAGGTGGGCAAAATGGAACATGAGACAAGAAAGCCTCATGTTGGCAGACCTGAATGTTGCTGAGTATCATAGGAGAGTAGTAGAGCAAGATTTTGGGTTGTCAGATGGGCAAGTTCATCGGGATTCGACTTGTTTGCTAATTAAGACGAGCTAATGTCGTTTGTCCTTGCCATCATGCCCTGACCAGTTCCGACAGGCAGATACTCCATCAAGGCTCACTCAATAAATCATACATCGTCCTCCAAAAACTTGTACGCGAATTTGAAGTCCGCCTTCCTTCGATTCATCCTGCAGTTTGTTAGTGGGTGCTGGAACAGAAACAGTGGAAATAATCAATAATTGAGGGGTGGGGGCAAAGGAATCCCAGTGACCAATTGAGCTGGGACCGCGGTTTGGGTTCAGTTTGAAGAATATAGAGGATTGTAACAGTAGGAAATCGTGAACTTGCCATGTGCTTTCATAATCAAAGAAGCGATATGTTCCTTGTTCAAACTCCTCGGTGATCGTCTTCGGCTCTTCGTGTCTCTGGAACCAAGTCTGGTATTGTTTATGGAATCTCCAGCTTTGATCCTTGAGTGCTTTGGCTGCTAAATACTGTTGATAAGTTCCCTGCTTGTAATAGAAGACGTAAAATAGCGTATCAGGGTCTATTCGGGCATACAGCCGAGGATCATCGAACACCGGATCCAACTCTTGAGGATAGTAAGCAGGCGTGTTGACCCGGTTTTCCGGCTTGTAGTTCTTAGGTGCACCGACATCAAGCATATCCGGACAACTCGTCAAGGATGATGTAATCATTCTCTGAGACGAAGGCGAATGAACGGATGTGACACGCTTCTGAGTTGCTTCGAAAGATTGGACCAAATCTTGCAGTACCGAAGGCAAGTGGAATATAGACTCATCCTCGTCTTCAGCAACTGCGTTCTTGACACCATTTGTAACACCATTGGTTTGCTTCGGCGGAGCTTCACATACGTTAGCATAAATATAGAAGCACACAGGAAACAAACCTTTTGAACTTTCGCCTGCATCTGTTGTAACGGGAGTTCTACTTGACACTGCTTGGGAGGTACTCGGTCTTGTAGCTTCCGTAATTTCTGTGTTCTTGGATTGAGGAACATTAGGAGCTACGCTTGATTGACTTGAAGCCGGTGATTTCGTTTGGGCATTTGGAGGATTGCTGGAGGCGTTGGCGGCGGTTGAAACTGAAGATTTTGAGCCAGACGCTGGGGTAGCTGTCGCAGGTTGTGCGTGAGGAATACTTGGAGAAGCAGTAGAACTCGCTTTTCTCCCTGCAAGTGCAGGTAATGGGGGATGACTGATCGAAGTATTGGGAGGTGGAAGGCTATCGGGAGGCGGTGGTAAAGGAGCAATCCCGTGGGTGTTTTTATCACTAGCTGCGGCCGCCGCAGCAGCGGAAGCATATTTGAGAGTTTCCCCAGGTGCTCTTGTAGGTACAGCGGCAGGTTTCATCTGGCTCCCAGAAGAGCCGTTGGCGACATTTTGTAATGGCGTATGTAGAGTTGCCAGTGCCGGGAGAGGGCTCTTCATTTGGGTGGATGGCCTTCGTGCGGCAACGACGCCTTCTGAAGGTACGACAGATTTCGCTTTCCCTCCGGGTAAGCTATTTGATCGAGGTTCTGAGTCGGGCGCGTCTTCTTGTATTGACTGGGTGTCCTGAGACGATACTCGGTCATTGTCCATATTCATACCGTAATTCTCTTCCTCTTCCTGAAGGTTGAGATCGTCGTAGATTTCTTCGTCCTCCATGAAGTCTGGTCCCGTGTTTTCGTTGACATAATAGGAAATATCCTCTTTCTTTTCATTGACCTGGTCTGTCTCCAAGTTGCCATTTTCCAATGAGCGTTTGATGAGTTCAAGCTTCGCTATATGCCATGTATGCCGTTCCGTTAGGTGATCAATCTCGGCGATTCGACTTGATTTCGCTCTATCCGTCTTGCCTTTCTTCATCGTAGCTTGGAGACCTTGAGCCTCGGCCTCTAGTGATTCGATTTGTGTTTGCAGATTATCAACCTGCGTATTTAACCAGTCGCACGTCTCCATCTTCGCACGCTCTTTTGGATCTAGTTTTGCTGCTGCTGATAGACCCTCTTTCGAATAGGCTTTCGTCTTCATCGCCTTTTCCACAGCTTTGAATCGTTCCATTTGCTGTGACTTATTAGCCATGGACTCCTATGCATCGGGATGACGCATACGGTCTCGATCAATTTCCGCTTTTCCATTAACGGCCCCTTATCTTTGATGTCGTTGCTGGCCGCCCATGTTTTGATCTGGTCACGCAGCCTTTGGAGCTTCTTTATCTCCCTTTTTAGGTTGTCCTCGAGCTTCTCCTTCTGGGCCGGGTTTGTTGAAGCGTCCAGCTTCTCGTAGATCGAATCGAACTCTGCGATGCCTTCTTCCACCTTCTTGAAGGTTTTGTCGACCTCCTGCTGGAGCTTTCGGGCGGCCATCGTGGAGGTGGGGGGTTGGGGCTTGCGAGATTTGCTGCTGGTCTACTGTTGGGCTGGTGATACTGTCGTGGTCAGGGATCTAGCTCTGTTTGTGGACTGCCTCTGCCCATGCAGATATCCTGGGCACGCGCCGTCGAAATGAATGGTCTGGTAGTACAGAGAGCGACAGGTCGAAGTCGAATTGTTGGTGTATGGTTATGGCTGTTGGATCCTGGATGCGCTCACGAGGTTTGACCTTAAGGGCTGAGGTTGCGCGTTGGAAGCAGACTGGAATCGCTTGCAGCATGAATGGCTTGGCGTGCAGCGGCCTTGTGGGGCAAGATCGAACCTCCACCTTGGGTGCTGATGCGGGACGAAGACGACTGGTGTTTTTGGTGAGAGTGTTTGTACTTGCACTGTACCGCAGCCATTTTGTCAGTAAATTAATTTGCTATTGAATGGGAGGCCAAAATTACTATTGTCCTTTTACGTTGTATTTTCTGTACTCCGGAACTTTCGAACGAGCATTTATAAGAGCATATCAACAATATCGTCATCCCCAGCTTTGGGTCCCAGCTAATCTCAAGCCCGCTAGCACCCACAACACCGCAACTCTCATCTACTACAAATCTCAAGAATGAAAGGTTCGTCTGCTTTCATACCATCTGATCTACTCAAGACGTAAAAGACAGGGGTAGTATGAAAAACTTATGTAGAAAGAGCGACCACATGTGCGCAATCCGCATCCCAAGACTTGGTAGCAAGTGTTACTTTATAAATCTTCTAGATAGCTCTTTCATTGATCAAATGTTCGGGGCTTCACAGAGGCTTTACTAACTCTTTCCAGCAATCCTTCAACGGGTGCTGTCTGCCTCAGTCACCGTTGACAAGCAGCTCGTTTCGTCCATTGGAAAGGGCGTTCTTGTGTTCGCGGCAGTGGCTCCTGGAGACACAGAAAAAGATGTCGAATCACTAGCCTCAAAAGTCCTAAAGATGCGGTTATGGGATGACGAAGCAGGTGGACGAGTACGAAACGATATGAATTTGCTAGAAATAATCATCTAATAGTTGGCAGTGGAAACACAATGTTCAGGACATCAAAGGAGAAATTCTCTGTGGTCCGTGACCATCACCTGAATCGATTCACGTCGCTCACTCTTCTCAGTCTCTCAATTTACCTTGCTTGCCTCGACGAAAGGATCCAAGCCGGATTTTCACGGAGCTATGGGTGGCAACCAGGCCAAGGAACTATATCAGCTGTTTGTATCAAAAGTCCAGAGCGGATACGAGGTGGAAAAGGTTAAGGATGGCGTCTTCCAAGCTATGATGGCATGTCCTCAGCTCCTTCTCCTTTGATTTAGCAGCTAATAAGCAATCCCCTGGCAGGAAGTTGCATTGGTTAACGACGGCCCAGTATGTATCTTCAGAAGAAAAAGTTATATCAAATTCGCTGACAGGAAATACTGTAGGTCACTTTAGAAATGTCTGTTGGACCAAGTGGGCAGAAATGAAGTACCACGGACACGAGCCCCGAATAGCACCACCGACTTGGAGGAAAGATCAAAATCCGCAGACTCAGTAGAAAGCAGCCGGCTAAGTCTGGACATTCTCGGAAATAGTAGCTCTTTTCGAGATATGAGAGACGGAAAGGCGGCACGTGAGCATATTGAAAATTGCTTGGGTCAAATATCAATCTTGTTTTTAGAGGCTTCGCACTACATTAGATATTGAGATGATAGAATAGATGTATTGAGAGTCAAAATGTGTTTCCTCTTTTACTCACATGACTGATTTAGGCCCGATTACGGGAGGGTGCTCGTGCAAATATCCATTTCAAGAAATAGCAACTCATAAAGAAATGCTGTAAGAAAAAGCCAAGCAGACACTGTAATTATGAAAGTATGAAGATCTCATTTCCCGATATTGATTGACACACAACGTATTCTTTTGCCTACGGTATCAACTGATTGTGACCTGATATTCATTTTTGGGCGGTCAATCACGGCAGAAAATGCCCCACGCACAAGATGTAACTTTCCAGGTACAAAGTACTCAACGGGTAGTTTTTCCATGGGATATATTAAAAGATACGCAGAGCCTGATATTACATCTATATATAATTGGGACAATACTATCACAATCCAATTTCGGCAATTTGAGAGAAGATCGCAAGTCAGATCGGGACTCAATTCAATTTTGCCAGGGCGGTGACCGAGAGCTTGGAAACTTCTAGATAGCAAGGCTGAAAACAAACAAACCCCTCCCTCACTGCTCTCCTCTCCACAACACCACACATCAAGCCAAACATACTCAATTACTCTTCCCAACTACAATTCCGTTTAAAAAAATGGCCGAAGAATCCAAGCGTAGCCGCGTCTACTTCGACATCTCCATTGGCAACAAGAAAGAAGGCCGAATTACATTCGAGCTGTACGACGATGTAGTCCCGAAGACCGCAGAGAATTTCCGCGCCCTCTGCACCGGCGAGAAAGGTGAAGGCAAGGCGGGGAAGCCTCTCAGCTACAAGGGCAGCATCTTCCACCGAGTCATCAAGCAATTCATGATTCAGGGTGGTGATTTCACGGCTGGCAATGGAACAGGCGGGGAGAGCATCTACGGCGAGAAGTTCGACGATGAGAACTTTGAGCTCAAGCACGAGAAGCCTTTCCTGCTTTCTATGGCTAATGCTGGACCTGGTAAGTCTATTCACTCAATCCAGTCCATTCAACTCTCTCTACCCCTCCCTCCACCGTCAAAAACCCAAAGCTAACATACCAGGCACCAACGGCTCCCAATTCTTCGTCACCACCGTCCCTACCCCCCACCTAGACGGCAAGCACGTCGTCTTCGGCGAAGTCCTCTCCGGCAAATCGCTCGTCCGAAAAATCGAAAACCTCCCCACGCAGGGCGGCGACAAGCCCACCAAAGACGTAACCATAACCTCCTGCGGCCAACTCACCGGTTCCGAAGCCGAAGTCGCCGACCAAAAAGCGCCCGACGCCACCGGCGACGAGTATGAAGATTTCCCCGAAGATGTGGGCAAGGAGTTCACCGCCGCTGAAATCGTGAAGATCGCTACGGATCTGAAGGGCTATGGCAATAAGGCGTTTACGGAGATGAAGAATTTGGCGCTGGGGTTGGAGAAATATCAGAAGGGACTTAGGTACTTGAATGAAGAACCCGAGGAGACGGATGAGACGAAAGGCCCGTTATTGGCGTTGCGATACTCACTGAATTCTAACTCTGCGTTGTTGGCCAACAAGCTGAAGGATTACACAGAGGGATTGCGTTCTGCTTCTGCTGCGCTCGATGTTAGCGGTATTCAGGATACGGAGAAGGCCAAGGCGCTGTTCAGACGTGCTGTTGCGCATATTGGACTTAAGGATGAGGATTCCGCGCTCGCTGATTTGGAGGAGGCGAATAAGCTTGTTCCGGGTGATGCGGCTGTTGTGCAGGAGTTGAATAAGGTTAAGAAGGCTGCTGCGGAGAGGGCGAAGAAGGAGAAGGCTGCTTACAGCAAGTTCTTCTCCTAAATGATGAGCGGGCGAAATGAGCAAAGTTGAGCGATGGATGAAACACTCTTCTTTAATGAGAGGTTGCATTTTCGGAAAAGGTCAAGAAAGGTCAAAAGAGAGGCGTTTGCTTTCTTCATTTCTCATTTCTACATGGATATGGATATGGATATGGCTCGATTGCAGCTGCACTGCTATTTCCTATGCCATGCATCACGCATCGCTATACTGCAAAGTGGTATTTAGAAGCCCGCAATCAACAAAATAAAAACGAAAAAATGCCCCAAAACAAACATCCAGTCCTATGCTGCCCAGAAAGTTGGGAATTTTGGTCATAAATACTGTATCCGTCCAGTGCCTCCGTATGCTCGCTCGCTCCCAGGAATAAAAACACACCATCCATCCCACGCCAATTCCAAATATATAAGCCCACGTCCTGAGTTATCCACCTCTATAAATGCAATGTATAATAATGCAATGCTGCATATTCAAATCATGCCACCACTGGCACTCGCAGCATGCCACGACATTCCCAACCCAACATCTTTCTCCACACTTCCAGCCGTACTGCCATTCCCATCCGTCTTCTTCCTCTGCAATTTACTGAAGAATCCACTCTTGACCTTCCCATTCGCATTCCTCTCTTTCTCCTCACCCTGCCCCCCATTGTCAGAAGGCCTCCGATTTCGACTCTCCTTCCCAAACGTACTCTCCCAAAAACTACCCCTCTCCTTCCGTTCCCTCTCACCACCCGTCCCCGCACTTCCTGGCCCCGCGGTACCCTCACTCCAAGGCGGGGTATGGGATTGGGAGGTCAAACTCTCTAGTTCCGGCGTCGCATTGCTATAAAAGCTCGTGTTGTTATTGTGCTCATGCTCATGCGAATTCGTCTGCGAAATAGATGTACTTTCCAACCCCTCAACCAAGTCTTCCCATTGCAGACTAAGATGATCTCCGCGTTGGCCTTCTGCTTTGAGCAGACATTCATTTGTGCGGCGCTGCAGAGAGACGCAGAGGTCGTTGAACTCCGCGAGGTCGCCAGTGAGAGTGTGTTGGAGGATGTAGCGGGATGTGCCGTCTAGCCAGAGCTTGACTAAACTTGCAAAATTGCGCGCATGATCGATGAGATAAGGCAAGGACGGAAAGCCTTCACGAGACGTCTGCGGCAAGCGAGCGAGGATGGTGATAGGTGTAGAGTACGAAGCCGGAAGGGAAAAGGTGTTGCGCTCAGCGGGTACAGAACAGATAGCATCGATGAAATCCTTAACGCTCTGACGGTGCGACGAGAGAAAGCGGTTCATAGGCTCCATCCAGGATTCTTTTTGGCCAAAAGCGCTGAGGTTTGCAAGGGCTTGGAGGGATTTGGCGATTAAAGTTAAGGTACGTTGGGCTTTGGGTTGGGGGTGGTCTCGTAGGAGACCAAAGAGTTTGGGGTTCAGAAGGGCGGGGCAGATGAAGCGGAGGAAGAGGAAGCCGGAGACGCTGGTATATGGTACGGTGCGAAGGAAGTCGCCGTATCGGTCTTCGGCAACTGCGCGTATGTATTTGAAGATTTGGCGGAGTTCCCCCGGACATCGAGATGCTGAGCCGGCGATGCTTTCCCAAACATCGGTTGTCAAAGAGGTCAGTAGGGTCCAGTTCTTGCTCGCATCGTCGGGGTGTAGTAACCGGGATGGGTCAACTTCGCAATCAGGATTGAGGTCGTTGATCTCGGATACCTTCGCCGACAATATGTCCTCAAGATATTCTTTGCCAAGTCGTCGCATGTGGAAGTCCATTGCTTGCGTAAAGAGCGAATTTCCTCTGAATAGAAGATTCGCCTCGCCTTGCAGTGATTTGCCAATATCGCGTACCGTCTGTTCTCGATCACTCACAGAGCTGAAAGATTCATTCGAGCCAATCCTCCTACTCCATCGCAGTCGGCGGACTGGTGTGTCTTTGCCAACACCATCAATCTCGTCCTCAACCAATGTCATAAGCCAGTCTCCAGCGTGTCCAGAGACTTGAAAAATGTTCATCAATACTTCAGACAATGCTCGCAGTCTCGTAGGGATAACCTGAGCAATTTCTTCTGTCAGACCATTACTGAACCCATGCAACAGCAGCGATATTGGCTCGTAATCTTTAGCGAGAAGGACAACTAGTTCATCATGGCGAACTTTCAGGAAGATTTCTCCGATCCTCTCTTCTTGGTCGTCTAGAATTGGCCACCAAGCCTCGCTGTCTTTACCCCGCTCCAACTGCCCAATGGGTATATCAACAGTCCCTACAGTAATTTCCTCGCCTTGGCCCGAGACGTGTTGAATGCTTGATGAAGAGAGAAATCCATGATGCGCAACAGCGATATTCTCGAGCCGCTTTAGTACGATGGACAGCTTAGGTAGATGGGTGGGAAGATCTAAGAATTCGTAATCTTCACGCCTAAAAAAGTCGGTTAGCTTTACTGGTTCAAGGTGGCTGAGGTATTACGAGACATTCGAAGACGTAACATTCAGGAGCTCCAAGGGGTTTCTGGCTGGACTTCAAGAGTGTGTTTATTCTACTGGTTACGCAATGATATGGGGTGGGAAAGAATAGGATTAGAACACACTTACCAAAATGGATTCCTAGTCTCCGTCCGGGTCATCGTTCGAGCCCGGACTTCCCCATCCAGTACAACCTCAGCAAAATACTCTCCAACAGATGGGTCCTGCTCAGGCTTCCCGGGGTGTTTCCCCGTCGGAACAACGTCAGATTTCACAGCCAGTTGTCGAATCTTAGCTTCCACAATGCGTAAGTTCAGGGACTTTTCAATCCGGAACATATCGCGCGTTGCGTGACCTTGTGACATCTCTGGTACATCGTAATCGTTGCTTTCGTCCGAAAGCTGCGGGCCATATATTTCCGGTATGGAGAATGCAATTAACAGGCAGAACCAGACTTCATATAAAAGCCGTGATTCCAGGGCAATATAGACAGGGCGAAATATAGACAATTGCGTAGAAGTTGATGTATAGCGTGGGAAAATGGCTATGCAATATTCTTGCCCTAGGACAGATTTATCCAGCCGCTGGATGGCACATCGAGACAGCTGAGACAATTGTATGACAGAGAGTAAGGTCACATCGTTCTCTGTTAGAAGCTTGAATTCTCCGTTGTCTTGCAGAATACAGGAAACTCTTCGCCAAGAGCTTTTGGTAGCTTTCAAGTCCCGTGTCGACGGCCGCCGCACAATGGCTCTGGGAGACGACGGTGCTCCTTTATCCCACAGTAGGACTTTAGCAACCTTGATGATATTTGTATCTTTGGAACTGGCAGGCGAATTGACATTATTGTGCGTTGAGTTACGCTGCGAGGTGCTTGGTTTTAGGTCTCCCCCTGACATGGAGGATCTAGGAGGACTGGCAGGCAGTGTTCCCGTTCGGATCTGTTGCCAGCACAACAACGCTGCTAGCCAAAGGTCGTATTCTGCCTTGGCCAGGGGTAACAAGTGGAGTTCAAGACCCAATGCGCGATTTGATATCTCCAGGCACTTCTTTTGCCTTTCGGTGGACACAATCGGTCTTACTCGACATCCTCTCAAGTCCGGGATGACCGTGAGATGAAAAGGGCCTCTATCATCTCCTTCATACATCAATGCTCCCTTTATGTCGTCAATGTAACAAATCCCCGGATACCACGGGCCTTTCTCGAAGCTCTGATACTCGACTTCACCTCTCATACGGCCAACCAAAGTCTTCATTAGCATTAGTATTTTATTAGCATCCCCCGTCGCTATGGGGAATGGTAGAGAATCCACGGATGGAACGTCACTCATCGTGGTTAATGGCGAGGTAGGTCGAGAGGATCGTTTGACAAGACGTCTTCCACCCTTCACAGAATTCGACTTCTGGAGCTGTGGTGGTGGTGTAGGCCGGTTGGCAACGGACGGGAAGCCTAGCGAATTAGAAGCATCTGGGGTAGGTCGAGGTTCCACGCTGTGGAACGATGAAGCATTTGTTGAATGCACTGAGCCGATCCTGTGTCTACTTTTAGAGACATTGGTAGAAGTAGATCTCTGTCGGCTATGCTCTCCCATAGTGCGAGTTCGAGGCCTGGAGTGAAAGCTAACGGGCGGTCCAGGACGTCCAGTCTCAAGTGAATCCGTGCTATACGATTCCTGGAATACCAGACCTTGACGGCGGTCTCTAGGCTTCTCTCCTCCCAGTATTGAGCGTGGCGACGTCTGCGTCGGGGAGCTCTCATAACCCCCCGGCATTGCAGAGCTGCTTGCGTTGTTGTACTCGTCATTGCTCTCTGGAGGATCTGGAGTCACGGTGCGAATCGTATTTGGCCGTATCCTTTGCATTGTAGACTCAAGTGGTCTCTCCAAACTTCTCGCCAGTGTTTCCGTGGCATTGCGCTGCCAGTCTTGTAGAGCACCGTCCTTGCCATATGTGCCACTGTATGTTCTACCGTCCATCCCGGCGGGAAGGATACTCATACGGCGATTGCTTCTCATCTATGCCCCCTCATCTCTAGCCGCTGAATTAAATGTCGAAGTAGGCAGGTGGCGCTTGGAGGCGGTCCAAAGCTCAGTCGCAAAGGCAGAGGGAGTCGTTCGGCACGTAGCTTTGGGGCAATCGCATCTGAAAAAGGTTTACGTGGATTATGTGGGTGTTCTGGGAAGGCCCAACGTCCTCCCACTCGTGGTTGCCACAAATGTTATCGTTCGTGAGATTTTGAGTTTCCCGGATTTCCTACTTCAGCACAAAACCCGAGGTATAGATCGCTCTGGGGCAGAGCCGCAATGTTCCTATAAACAGATCTGAGACCGTTGTGCCCGAAGTGTTCCCAATGCCAGTCTCGAATCTCGATACTTCTTCATTATAGCTGACCATGTACCGGGCGTCGAAGGCAGGTTTGCGAAGTCTGGAACGGACCGAGTTTCCTTTCGGGGGATCGCGTCCGACGTGTGGGCAGGTCCGCAACGGCTGAGTTTTGTTGAAAAGCTGCAAACATTGAGAATACGAAGTTCGGATGGTCAAGAATATAGCTCTTAGATTTTCGTAGCGCGTGGCTCACTATGTTGTCATGTAAAGGGACGAAGCGCACTACCTTGGGCTCTCTTAGCTGGAGACGGTTCGGCAGGCACGGGTGACGGTGTGCTTGGAAGTGGAGTGGATTTTCTGCGCTTTGACTCTCTAAACGTGGAGCGCCTCAGCAATAAATGAACCATCCCTAGCAAGCTGACTGCGATTTGTTAGAATTGCCAGATGATCGGAGCTAGAAGTTCTGGAAACCTGCAGTTCAGCTCCCTTGGATCCCAAGGTTTGGGTTTGGATCGAGTTTTATATCGACGGGCCGCAACGAGGGAGCTGCATGCGCTGGGTACAAATGGACAGGCACGAAAGTATGAAAGTCTGGTCGTTGGGCACTCGGGCACTCGGGCTGTGAGCACTGATGAGCTTGCTTCCAATGATGATGACCCGGCTGTTCCATCCCGATCCCAATCCCTTGTCCCTGAATTGCACTTTTATTTCTCGTAAACCGCGTACACCGTAGCAGCATTCGAGTCATGGCCTTGGTACTTGATAATTGCAGTTAATCCGGTGATCACGATCACGAAAAAGCAATCTGTTACTGGCGAAAATCATCTCCGATCAATTCCCCTACCGGATATTGCCTGTTTAAGCCTGTAAGCCCTACCTTATCGCGCCTGTTAAGGATGGGGATGGGCGGCGGCGTAAAGTAGTGTCCAATAAGGGGGAAACACAAGCGACATTAGGAATGTTTAGGGGTACCCCGTGCTTGATTTTCAAAGGCTTCATCTTGCTTCCTTCGTGCTGTCTATCTTCAAGTAGCTAGTCTCCGAATGCAACACTATGCCCCCCAGAATCCCAGAATCCCCGCATCAAACCTCTACCAGACGCGTGGAAGGGTACAGCGGAAGTGGCGGTATCACACAAGTCAGCACCGTTTGGAAATAGTGTCTGATAATTTCAATTGTTCATCCGTCATCCAGACACTTGGCTATGAACCAGACGCAAACACGAAAACATCCCAGCCAACGCCAATGACACTCAACTGAGTGACGCAAAAGACAAGGTAGAGCCAATAACTCCCACCCTCCATTGAAACCAATTCCAAGGCACCCTGGATATATAGCATTTCGAGAACTAAAACAATCCCAATTCCCCTTAATACCCCCGCTCCACTTTACCGGAAAGACCGATCAGACAAGCCATCCGGGCTTGCTGGGCTCATCGGTTGACTTCGAACACCACTCAAGTCACCACTCCCTGTTCTTCGCAACGCTTGCCTCATTGTCTCTATTGTCAACTCGCCGCCATTGGCAGGTGGGTGCGAAGATACTGGGCTCCCCACTGATTTGCCTCTCGGCGAAATGTCCACACCCTTGATTGATGCTGATTTACTCGTTGGAGGTGAGGTACCGAACCCTTGTGATGAGACGGGAGATCTGACGGGTGATGGGGATCGGTTGACTCCACCAGACGATAGAGAGCTCAGCCCTGCGACATAGATAGAATCTCTGCTGCCTGCATGTTCCGCATGTTCAGACTGCACAATGTCCGAAAATGAGATAAAACTCAATCGGCGCACGTCGGTGCTATCAAGAGCACCATAATTTGACGCCGCATCGTCTTTATCTGGGTGTGCAACCAAGTCATCTGCCCATGTTCCACCAGTTGTTTCGCTGCTGCTGACTCCTGTAACAGTAACTGCTGCTGGCTGGTGGGACGAGTGCATAACAATTTCAACTGTATCTGGATCGAGCTTGTTGTTCGTAATAGCCTCCGAGGAGGCGTCTAAAACAGGTGGTATGTGATTTTCGGTTTGGATATGCGATGGAATCGCTGGGGAATTGGGTGCGGGTAGAGCACTTTCTTGTACATCGCGCTCGAATATTTGCGACCCCGCAGGAGAGCCAACTCGAGGGGAGGAGGAATAGAGATTCCTTGGGGGTGAGGACGGCGGTTGGTAGTATTGACTTGATCGCGCTGGAGACGTAGACGTATTGTGAATTGGAACTCTCTGAGCAACCGGTGCTGCAATCGGCGTCTTGGAATTCGCATTTCCAGGGTTCATGCTGGATGCAGTTTCGCCCTTCTTCTTCCCTTTCTCGTCCTTGTTTTTCTTCCCAAAGCCAAATAATCTTCGCTTCCCAGATTTTTCACCTTCGTTTGTCGTCTCACCCGCATCGGCCTCGATGTCACTGCTATCTGCAGACCTCGACTTCGGGGTGCGCTTCGTCTCTTGGAAACCTTCGCCGAGTAAGGGGACCTTTGAGGTATTTGTTGGTTGAGTCACCGGGACCGGAGTATTGGGTTGCAGAGTGCTGGCTTCTGAAGCACTCATATTGACGGTTCCGAACTACCGACGAGTGTTGAGATATGGATGCGCTGCAGAGCGCACGAGGAGTATATACTGTGTCCAATGTGTCAGATCAGATGAGCTGGAACCTTGACAATCTCAATCTCGATGTGTTCTTTTGTTGAGCCTATATCAGGAAGTTATAGTGTGCAGGGCCCGACCAGCTGTGTTATGCAACTTAATCTAAAGCACTAGGAGGAGTGTACCTACGGGTTCAGCTGATGTTTAAGTATTTCTATGTCTGGAGATAGGATGAAGCTCGTATCCAATGAGGAGGATGGGGCAGGCTATAGAAGTAGGTCCCATGAAATTGAAGGCATCGTGTGCAACGATATGATTATATGATTGTGGCGCGGGGGGGGCTGATCTGGGAGGGTTCTTGACAAACTTCAGGATTTCAGAGCGAAGGCATTGATTGACTTCGGTTCCTTTCCTTGGTAGATCTCATGACCGGCACTGGCGGTGGAGGCACACGCCGATGCGCCGATGCGCCGACCCCTGAATTTTCTGTGAGGGTGCCTCAGGCGTAAACATCTAGCATCTCGAAAAGTTCCATTCGAGCTCGACATCTCCAGATAATCAGAATCAATCAGTCCACCTCAAACAACAATGGATGCCAGGCTAATCAGGAGACCAGCAATTGACCTCTTATCCGGTCGAGGTCAATGTCTGCTCTCTCTGAACGCCACGTCCCGCCGGCATCAATCCTCCTTCCGCCGCACGAAGCAGCACCTCAATATCAAACCAGACGCCTCCTTCCTCCTCTCCAATAATTCACCCCGACAAGACCACATAGTCTTCAATCCACCCTCCTCCGCGCCATCACCTCTTATCACCCCCTTCAAATTCCTCCCTAAAGAAGACAAACGACGGCAACTCCTCGCCAAAACCGCAGAAAAGGTCGCCCCAGCGCCCGCACGATTACCACCACCCGTAACCCGCAAACGCGGAATCCCACATCACCACTTGAGCGATACCGATATTGCCGAGATTCAGAGATTAAAGAGGGAGGAGCCAGAGAAATGGACTAATCTGAAGCTGTCGAGGAAGTTCAATTGCTCGGCAATGTTCATCAGTATTTGTCTGAGCCAGTGCGGGTATGATGATACAGCCGCCAGACAAGCGACGAAGGCCAAAGAAGAGGCTGCAAAGGCAAGATGGGGGCCGAGGAAACGGATGGCGAGGGAGGACAAGCAGAGAAGGATGGAGCTTGCGTTACGGGATGAGTAGAGTGGCCCTGGGAAACAATGGTCATGAGGTCGGCTACAAGCTGTGGCTGTGTGTTGGATATGGGAGGCCACATATGAGAGAGCCTGAGGGCGATTGTACAAACAAGCTCGCGCAGTGACTGTGTTTCATTGTGTTCACGAGGCATATTGCATATAGGCGGAGGCGTTGGAGATGTGTAGGATTATGTATCAAAAAGAAATCACACATTGGAATAATTACTCAAGCCCGGGCTCCAGTTGGGTTCTTCAGGTGACTCGCGTTTGTTTTGAAGGCGGAGGACTTGCGTGTAAGATTGTGAGATTTGAAGTATTGTTTCGACTGCTGTTTGGCTGCGTTGCTCTTGTTTGCTGCAATTCTACCTTCCGCTTTGACCTTGCCAGACAAACCCCTGAGAAAACGCTGATGCATATCCCGCCATATTTTATGCTTTCACAGGTCCAAACTTGGACAGACTCCTGAACGCAACTTGAATCCAGAGGCCATCACTCGCAGAAGACTTTGAAAGTTTCGAGGCAGCATGCTGGTGAGTTTTTTATGCTTGCTGTTTTACATTTCCCTGGGAAATGACCGATAAGAGCAAGTAAATCCCCAAGTCTGCACCAGCTACTGTCAGGCTTCAAAGAACTATAAGTATAGTAGTCAGACCCCATGAATCCATGTGCAGTCTTCATCAAACCAGCTTCGCAGATCTTGAGCTCCCAACCTTCATCTTTGTGGCTGGAGCCACATTATACAAGTGAATTCCCTCAGTTTTCTGAACATTAGCTTGCCACACTTGGACTGCTTGGTACAAGGCCAAATTGAATCTACCTCGTCACCAACCCTACAGCAAGGCTGTCGGCAGACCATCGGCAAAATTCAATTACTGATGTATGTAATTAAAGTAGAAGTTTTGCTTCCACGTTCCGAGGAAGCGGTAGGGGTCGTGTATGTATTGCAATGTTGTGGTGACATTGTGTGCAAATTCGGCTCTTGCTCGGCTGACCAGGTACTACTTGCCTAGGAGACTAGGTGGGGGAGATTTAATCTTTTGTTGTTGTGGATGTTGGTAGTTCGACTCTTCTTTTGTGAATTCTGTCTGTTCCTTCTTTTTTTAGGTGGGGAGGGGGGCTGCTTCTCGCCTCTCTGTATCCCAACTCTAGACAATCCCCTCTTGAACCCCACTTTTGCGTCCCAAAACACCCGGTAGGATTGAAATATGCTCCATGATACAGCACATCTTTGATAGAAGAGTAGTGTTACAGTATTCTTAGAGTTGTCATCCTGTAATGTCCAGTGTTATCGAGAAAAGCCTACCCCTTTGTCACGTCCCCTCGCTTACCTCCTGAAGCTCAAGCGACGATACTTTTGGACAAATGAACTGTGAACGTTTGATTGTCAGCTGTAATTTATGTTGTTGTACCAGTCAGATTCAATACTGGGTTGTTATAGTATTGCTCTGATGTGCTGCATGAGCTGCACTCGTTCTACTATATAGGAGACGCCTTCATCCTATATTGCTGAGAATTTTCAACAATTCTACACATCGAACTTTTGCCAAGACATTTGCATTTGCATCAGACCAAAGCACCAACATCTTGTACAGACCATCACTGCAGGACGCTTCTTCAAGGAAACGTCAGCAACTCTCAAAGTGTAAGTTTTTCTGTTCTTCCACAGCTCTTGTTGAACCGGGCTAATCATTTGCCCCAGAGACGAGAGCTGTACAGCATTTCAACGAAACCGCAACTCGGAAACAGATATTTAGCAAGTAAGTCCAATACTCGACGAGTTCCAGCATTCCCCTGTCGTACTTGTAATGTACTGACTTGTTTTTCTCGGCAATAGGATCAACCAAGATGGTCAACTACATCTTTCCCGAGTCGAGACCTCCGGTAGCCACCACCTTCGAGCTCTTTCCGAAACTTCCCCTTGAACTGCGCCGAATGATATGGAACTTTGCCCAACCCACTCGTTACCTCCGTCTTGAATCCGGAACTTGTCCCTGGTACGATGACAACAACGAGCTCATCAAGGTGCAAATCGGCAGCCACATCATCGAGCCACTATGGATCCTCAATGCCGTCTGCCGAGAATCCAGGTCCACGGCCATGGGCAACTATCGTGTTGCAAAATGCGATGTATCTCGGAGAAGACTGGGTTCCTTCTCCTTCAACCCGAACCGCGACCTCCTCCACATCACGGCTACTGGATCGAAAATCGAGAATATTGCTTCCTGGAGTCATTACATCAATGACATGAGAGATTCAGGCGTCTCCATTACCAAGCTCCTAGTTGATGTTGACGTCTTCATCTTCAGAGAATATGAAGTACGGTGGGAGTATGTAGCCAAAATTTTCCAGAGCATGCAGGAACTTGTCTTTGTCTTGGGGACCGGGCCTGTTGAAAAATCTAAGGTCGTAACTCCTGGCAACATTCATATTGGGGGGCATCTGTGGGCAAGATCGAACCCGCATGATGCTCAGAGAGTTTATTTGCGGCTGCGGACCGTGATGGCGGCCATCAAGGAAGTCGTGGATGCGATACCTGGGGCCAAGGTTCCACTGTACAAGGTCATGGTGATGGCATCTACTTGAGGAGTGTATTACGCGGGGGTGATTTGGCGAGAGCATTTCTTGGGTGATAGTTCTTGTGGGCTCCTTCTGAATAGGACTTTGCCGAGCCCTTGGATACAGGCTCAACTATTGTTACGTAGGTATGTAAGCCGCAAGCCCAGAACAAACCGATTAGATAGTACAGCATAACATTGAAAATACACTGGCAATCAAAGGCTTTGGTACAACTAATCTTCATCTGTTGTTTCTCCTTGACCCAGACGCCGCTTTCTTGTTTCTCTAGTTGTTCTGTTATCTTGTTCTGTTTCTGATTTCTCTTCAATACAGGTAATTTTCGTTAAATCGTGTCTGTTCTGACTTAGGATACTTGAATACTTGAAGGCGAGTCGTTCTTTATGCCGTGAACAACATAACAACAATCTATGCCAATGTGAATACCATATTGTTTAGTATTACTCCGATGTCTATATAAGGACCCCCTCATCCCAAAATCCCCCAGATTATCAACATATCCGTACATCGACTTTTGGAAAAACTCTTTCAGAAAAAGCAACGACGGTCTTATCGAAGACTTATTCCACAACGCCGACTGATCTCCACAGAAAAATCAGCAATTTCCAAAATGTCTGGAGCTTCACAGCCAACGATGCCCCTCGTGGCAACCACATTTCCACAACTCGAAAAGCTCCCTATCGAGCTTCGATACATGATCTGGGATCTAGCTCAGCCACACCGCATTCTCACGCTTCAATGCCGACCTTCTGCGCTTATACATGACGCCAACGGCAACTGGGTGGGCGGCTGGCTGCACCAACCCAACCGTATCCTCAATGCCGTATGCAAAGAGTCAAGATATCAGTCTGCCAAGCACTACAAACTTCTTCTGCCCGACTTGACTAAAGGTCGATTCAGTCGTGTGGATTTCAACCAAGACCTAGATCTGATTTACATCCCTGCAGGAGACCCCTTACATATCCAGACGTGGAAGAACTATATCGACGGTCTGAGAGCGGCAGGAAGCACTATCTCGAAGCTGCTCATTGACATGGATTGTTTGGATTTTAATACTTCTATATTTGTTTGGAGTAAATTTGTTCGGATTTGCGAGAGTATGGAGGAGGTTGTCTTTGTTCTGGGGAGCGGACCTCGAGAACTGAGCAGTGTCATTGATCCTAACAACTTCTTGAACTACGATATTATAGGCAATGAATGGAGTCGGCGGAATGGAGCCACACATGAAGATACCACTCGGGAGCTTCGTACAGTCTTGCAAATCATCGAAACATTCCGCCAGGATGGTCTCGAGTGGAAGATGCCGATTATCAGGATCATGGTGATGGCATCGACTTGATCAAGTCATCAACTGCAGAACGTCGGTGATGACACCAAATTTGACAATCTCCCGTGAGCGAGACCATTGATGAAGTATTTGGGACTTTGGAAAGCAGCATTCGTATTGGAGCTGTACGCTCTGAATCTGAAGGTTCGGGTAAGACTTGAAGACTGGTGAGTACATTGATAGATAGGTCCGAGAGCATAAACAATCAATTAATTTTTTTTTGCAATCCTTTTCCCCATAATTTCCCCGTTACTTTTCAATCCTCAAATCACTTCGCCCTTATCTTTTCCTTTTTGGTGTGGGAACTCTTCGCTAGCTTTTAGTCCGAGTCGCAACTTCCCGTTTATATTTGTGGTCACTTGTTCTTAGTTCCTTTTTGGCGGAGCACTTACAGTCATCACGAATCATTCCTAACACCTTGCAATTCTTTTTTCCTCCTCTGCTTCTCACGAAAACTACCGATCTGCGTCTCTATCAGCCACGTAAACACCTCCCAACAATACGGCCGATATGGCAGACCCAGATCACCTGTCTAACCCAGCCAGCGATGGCGCCGACGAAGTAAGTGTTCCAAAGCTCACCTGCCGATGCCTTGAGGACATAATGACAACTTGACCAATCCCAGGACAGCAATATGACCATATCGCCGAGACAAATGTTCAGCCTTCTCGAAGAAAGCCTCCCACAAAACACAGAACCCTTTACGCCCTTCTCAAAGATCACGCACCAGGAACCACAATATGATCTATTTAGAAAATTACCCCCCCGAGATCCGTCTGAAGATTTGGAACTTCGCTCGACTATGCCCGAGATACTTTGAGCTCCACGTGGAGCACGCGTGCAGCTCAGATCTAGACTACTATCTAGAGATCCTGGGAGTATCTCAACCACGAATGGAACTTACACAAGTGAACTCCGAGTCGCGCAAGGAGATCCTACGACATTATGCACCCATTCAGCCAAGGAAACATATAGCTTTTGGCATTCGCGAAGGTCCCTTGTACTTCAACGCTGACATCGATGTCCCATATATTACGAGAGTTTGGTGGCATGTTGAATATCTAGGTTGCGACCCACTTGCGCGAGGGTTTTTCCAAACTCTAATTGATGTTGGCCGGAGAGTTCGGACTCTGGCCTTCGACGTGGATCTTCTGCTCTTGAGTGATATAAAGAAGTTCTTGCCCCAAGAGCAAAGCCTCCGGGATTTGAAGGAGCTCTTGATCGTGGTCGGGAAAGCTAGTGAAGAACGCCAGCTTGTTTTAACACCGTGCGGGTGCCAAAATGAGGAACGTACTTGTGATCAAGGGTGTCAAATTGTCAACCCTGAACACATTAGGAATCAGATTCGTGAATTCGTCAACGGATTCGATGATGACCACAGCGACGACGAATCCTACTTCCCGTCCATTTTTGCATCGGTTATTTCGGACTTACTGATGTCGTTAATTCCAAAAACTGCCTCTTGGAATAGCGAAAGATTCCACAGAGGGGAAGAGTGGAAAAGGCTCGAAGCTGAAGGAAAGGTGCCGACCATCAAAATCATGGCCATGAAGCATACTGGATGTACTGGCTTTGTTAGTCACAAGCTCTGATGGCCTAACTAGAGGAAATTAGAGGCCTGCCCAAGGAAATATGAGATCCATTCAATGTCGACTGGTAAACAACAATTCACAATGCAGAGATGCCTCGTCGGGTTCGGATGTCGAAAATCGCTTCGCCACCTGCATGATCCTCCTATATATCTCACAAAGGCTTCAAGCACCTAAGACTATTTCAATACATCTTGAAATTTTGGCATCTAGGTTATCTGTCCTCGCAACTTTGCTGATTCAACTTTGTGATCTTTGAAGTCAGCACGAACAACATATACCATCTTCAACATGAGGAAACCCAACACGAACAAGGCCCAAGCAGACCGAAAGCACAATATGGTAAGTCGTTCTCCACA
>Ga0247778_1000624_pt1 | contig 36075 bp, 26 predicted proteins | sample UWRJL049202B5_FD_179939 | JGI IMG/M metagenome (GOLD analysis project Ga0247778, IMG submission 179939) | Plant litter microbial communities from Arlington Agricultural Research Station in Wisconsin, United States - UWRJ-L049-202B-5 | ecosystem: Environmental > Terrestrial > Plant litter >...
AACAACTCCCCGGCATATTCACACAAACGATGAAATGACGGGACGGATCGAACAGGCGGCCCCTTCCCACCAGACCCGGCCACCATTCTGCGGGATCGCTGTTGGCGGTCAGGGCATGAAAGATCCAGATGACATTATCGCCCGCAGGATTCAGACACCCATGGGTGGTATAGGCCAGGTGATAGCCAGGCAGTACGGCTCCCGATTCCAACGAAAAGGAATCGGTATGATGGAAGATCTTCATCTACACTACTCCTTCTTTTGCAAAAACTTTCTCAAAGGCCTGCTCGAGATCCGCCTTGATATCCTCGATATGCTCGATCCCTACGCTGATCCGGATCTGGTTGGGCTGTACACCGGCCGCGACCTGCTCCGCCTCGCCCAATTGCTCATGCGTGGTGGACGCCGGATGGATCACCAGGGTCTTCGCATCGCCTACATTGGCAAGATGACTCGCCAGCTTTAGGGAATCGATGAATTTGCTGGCATTCTCTTTTCCGCTGCCCGTCGCATCGCTCTTGATCCCGAAGTTCAGAATGCCGCCAAAGCCATTCGTCAGATACTTGGTGGCCAGTGCATGATAAGGATCGCCAGCCAGTCCCGGGTATTGTACGAAGTCGACCTGAGGATGCTGCTGCAGCCACTTAGCCAGCGCCAGGGCATTATCGGCATGACGCTGCACTCTCAGCGAAAGGGTTTCCAGGCCCTGCAAAAGGAGAAAGGAATTGAAAGGGCTCTGCGAAGCGCCAAAATCACGCAGCCCTTCTACCCTTGCCCTGATGGCAAACGCAATATTGGGAAGACCCAGCGGATTACCCTGCCCGAATACATCCCAGAATTTCAGACCATGATACCCTTCGGAAGGTTCCGTGAACTGCGGGAATTTTCCATTGCCCCAGTTATAATTACCGCCATCCACGATCACACCACCGATCGTCGTGCCATGACCGCCAATCCATTTCGTAGCGGATTGCACAACGACATTGGCGCCCCATTCGATAGGACGAAAGAGATAACCCGCCGTGCCGAAAGTATTATCCACGATCAACGGCAGATCATATTCCCTGGCCAGGTCCGCGAATTTTTCAAAATCAGGAATGTTCAACCGCGGATTCCCGATGGTCTCCAGGTAAATGGCCTTCGTATTCTTATCGATATGTTTTACAAAACTCTCTACATTGTCGCCATCGGCAAATCGTGCCTCAATACCCAACCGCTTAAAAGCAACTTTGAACTGGTTATGCGTACCGCCATAGAGATAGCTGGTGGAAACGAAGTTGTCACCGGCCTGCAGGATATTATTGAGGGCTAAAAACTGGGCCGCCTGTCCCGAAGCCGTGGCCAGGGCCGCGACACCGCCTTCCAACGCTGCGATGCGTTGCTCGAAAACATCCGTAGTAGGATTCATGATGCGCGTGTAGATATTCCCAAAAGTCTTCAGACCGAAGAGATTGGCGGCATGTTCGGAATTGTCGAAGCCATAAGAAGTGGTCTGATAAATCGGGACAGCCCTCGATTTGGTGGTGGGGTCGATCTGCTGTCCTGCATGAAGCTGGAGGGTTTCGAAACGATGGTTACTCATAAATTTTTTTTTGAAATGGTGATGATGAAACTAGCCTGCAAATGTCGAATTTTTGTTTAGCCCGGGATCAACGCATGTCCTACTGGTTGCGCCGCGGTTCCCACTGGCACCGCTGCTCTTCCCACTGGCCGCGGAACTTTTACTTTATCCAGGGCCTGCCGAAGGTCGTCCAAAAGGTCTTCCGTGTCTTCCAGACCAGTCGATAATCGGATAAGGCTATCGGCAACACCGGCGGCCTTTCTTTTTTCCGCAGGGATGGATTTGTGGGTCATGGTCGCAGGATGCGAGATAAGGCTCTTGATGCCTCCAAGGCTTTCGGCCAGCTTAAAAAGGCCCGTAGAAGTTACAAAATTTTTCGCAGCTTCCTCCGTATTATCATGCAGGGTAAAAGATACGATGCCGCCAAAACCCTTGGCTTGCCTGGCGGCAATATCATGGCCCGGGTGCGTCGGAAGACCGGGGTAAAAGACCTTGTCCACCGCCGGATGATCCTGGAGAAAGGCGGCAATGGCATAGGCGCTGGCGCCATGCTGGCGGATCCGCAGATGCAGCGTTTCGATCCCCCGGATCAGCAGCCAGCTGTCGAATGGCCCCAAGATCCCACCGCTGGCATTTTGCAGGAATTTGATCCTGTCCCCCAGTTCTTTCTCTTTTGTCACCACCAGACCTGCAATAAGATCACTGTGTCCGCCGAGATACTTTGTCCCTGAATGGATCACAAGATCAGCTCCCAGCGAAAGAGGCTGCTGTAATGCCGGTGAAGCAAAAGTATTATCCACGCAAAGCAGACATCGATGCCTCCCGGCGATCCGCGCGATAGCCTGAATATCGGTGATCTTCAACGTAGGATTGGTCGGCGTTTCGATCCAGATCAGGCGAGTATTCGGCGTTAGCGCATTGAATACGGCCTCGGGATCCGTCGTGTCGACATAATGTACGTTAATGCCGAATTTTTTGTAGACCTGCTCGAAAAGCCGGAAGGCGCCGCCATAGATATCATCTACCGCAATGATCTCATCTCCGGTCTGCAGCAGCTTCAGGATCGCATCGATCGCCGCCAGGCCACTGCCAAAGGCAATACCGGTATGGCCGCCTTCGAGTTGCGCAATGAGGTTCTCAAGGGTGGCGCGGGTCGGATTGCCGGACCTCGCATAATCATAGCCCTTGTTAACGCCGGGAGCTTCCTGTACAAAGGTCGAGGTCTGGTAAATCGGCACAGAGATAGCGCCGGTCAATGGGTCAACAGGAATACTGTGAATGAGTTGTGTTGTCGCTTGCATGATTAAACAATTTTTTAAGTTTGAATAATGTTTGTTCAGCGACACCACTTACCAAGAGAATGATCAGAAGAGCATTACCCCAATCCCTTACCTTGCCGGCATAGGATGGGCAAAAAAAAACTCTTCTGATAGTCAGAAGAGCTTTGAATATGGTGGTATAATATTTTCAAGCCTGGATCTGACTTATCTGTCCCGATATTCCATCGGGATGGAGTTGGCACCTTACTTTCCGTTCGTTGATCACAAACTTTAGCAGGTTGTCAAGGCTTCTTCGGGCCATTTCCCTCAGCCTTTCTTGATAAGAGATGTTATAAGAACTGTTGCAAAGGTATAAATCCTGCGCGCATATTTCCAAATTCTCCGGCAAGTTTTTTAAAAATAGTCTATCTCTTTGGTAGACATATGTTTGTTTTTAACATAATTTTTCCACATTTGGATTGTTTAAGTTATTGGTTTGCAATAAAGTGTGAAAAAACTAGGACGGCCATCCCGCCCGATTAACGGATCAATAACGGGTATTGGTCCGGTTTTTGGCCATAATCCGCATGCAGCAGATCTACGTTTAAACTTCACAAAATATGAAAACCGTAATCAAATTGCTTGCCGCCGGCACAGGCGCTGCTGCACTCTTTTTTTTTATTTCCTGTAACAAGAATAATGCAGAGGGCTCGAATCCGGCCATCCCGCCGGGAAAATCCCAGGTATCGGTTTATATGATGGATGACCCCATCAATTTTACAAAAGTACTGATCGATATCCGCCAGGTCGTTGTGCTGGTGGATACGGCTGACAAACAGGGCGAGGCCGACCGGGACGACCAATGGGATGACAGCTATTGCGGCTGGCACCATTCCCGGGAAAATAAGTCCGTTTTTTGGGACACGCTCAGCATCACTCCGGGCGTCTATGACCTCCTGCAATTGCGCAACGGTGCCGATACCCTTCTGGCTTCCGGCTTGATCCCCAGTGGCAAGATCCTGAAAGTGAAGATCCTGCTGGGGGCCGACAACACGATCTTCATAGACAGTGCTACATCCTTTCCCCTTGAAGTCTTCGGACCCAGCCCCTATTTCACCATCAACGTCCGCAGGACCAATGTCTCCAGCATCAGCAACAACGATTTTAAACTTTGGCTGGATTTCAACCTTTCCCGGTCGATTTTCTTCTGGAGTGGCACTTACCTGTTGAAGCCCTATATCACCGTTTTCAATGACGTGGTAACCGCCAAAATCCAGGGACAGGTCCTGCCCCATGGCGCATCCTCCCTCGTCACCGCCTACAATTCGAATGATACCCTTTATGCCATCCCCAACCGGGACGGGAGATTCCAGTTCCGGGGTGTAACTGCCGGTACCTATTCCGTCGGCTTCAAGGGCCACGGAGATTACCAGGACACGATACTCAGCAATATAGCAGTGGATTCGATGAAGGTGGTCAAACTACCTACCATTACCCTGCATAAATAGATTTTTCCAGACCATTAGACGCCTATTACATCCAATCCCGGGAGCAATCCCGGGATTTTCAATTATTTGTGGGTCGGGGACACTGGGGGGCATGTTGATTTTTCCGACAATCCTACTTTCCCGGTCAACCAATCTCTCTTTAAAATTGTTACTTTATCTTTACGCTTCATTTTTCACCCCGGAATACAAAGCAGACTATTGATTTATGGCGATTGTAGACAACAACACACCAACGGATGGTTCACCCGTAGAAGAGTTTATTGAGGTATTTGGAGCCCGGGTGCATAACCTGAAGAACATAGATATCCGGATCCCGAAAAATCAACTGGTAGTCATAACCGGCATCAGCGGCAGCGGCAAATCCTCCCTGGCATTCGATACCATTTATGCAGAGGGACAGCGCCGCTATATGGAAAGCTTCGGCGCCTACGCCCGGCAATTTATCGGGGATATGGAAAGACCCGACGTGGATAAGATCACCGGTCTCAGCCCTGTCATCTCCATCGAACAAAAGACCACCAACAAGAATCCCCGCAGTACGGTAGGCACGGTGACCGAGATCTATGACTTTCTACGTTTGCTCTATGCCCGTACCGGGGAGGCCTTCTCTTACAACACCGGTAAGAAAATGGTAAAATTCAGTGAAGAAGAGATCGTGGACAACGTCTTCAAAAAATTCAGGAATAAAAAGATCTCTATCCTGGCTCCCGTGGTCCGCGGCAGAAAAGGACACTACCGGGAACTCTTCGAGGATATCCGTAAAAAAGGATATCTGAAAGTAAGAGTGGACGGAGAGATAAAAGACCTGGCGCCAAAAATGCAGGTCGACCGCTACAAGATCCACGACATCGAGGTGGTCATTGACCGCATGGCCGTCACGGAAGATATGAAGGTGCGCCTCAGCCAAAGCGTACAAAAGGCACTTCAGATGGGGAAAGACCTCATGTTCCTCCTACTCAACGATGACAACAAGCTCCTGCAGTACAGCAAGCAGCTGATGTGCGAGGACTCCGGCATCAGCTACGAAGAACCCTCTCCCAACAGCTTCTCCTTCAACTCCCCCTATGGCGCCTGTCCCACCTGTAAGGGTTTGGGAGCCGTATATCAGATCAGCATGGATGCTATCATCCCCGATCCGGAAAAGAGTATCAACGAAGGTGGCATCGTTCCCCTTGGAGAAGAGCGCGAAGCCTATATGTTCAAACAGGTCCAGCAGATCGCAAAAAAAAATAAATTTAGTTTGGACACTCCCATAAAGGAGATGTCAAAAAAGGCAATGAACCTGGTTCTCTACGGTAATGAGGCAGGCGAAACCAGCACGGAAATAAACTTTGAGGAATCGGCAGCCGGCGGACAGATCTATGCCACGGAATACGAAGGTCTGATCAATGCGCTGAAACGCTGGTTCGCGGGCGGCACCTCCGATTCACTCCGGGAATGGGTGGAAAAATTCATGGAACTGACAACCTGCGAGACCTGTCACGGCGCCCGCCTCAGAAAAGAGAGCCTTTATTTCAGGGTAGGAGAAAAGAACATCGCAGAACTGGTCGCCATGAACCTGAACAAACTGGTAGATTGGTTCGATGGCCTGGAAAAGAAATTGAGCGCCAAACAGAATACCATTTCAAAAGATATCCTCAAGGAGATCAGGGAACGCCTCCAATTCCTGACCGACGTGGGACTTACCTATCTTACCCTTGACCGTTCTTCCCGTACGCTCAGCGGCGGAGAATCCCAGCGGATACGTCTGGCAACCCAGATAGGCAGCCAGCTCCAGGGGATCACCTACGTGCTGGATGAACCCAGCATCGGTCTCCACCAGCGCGATAACCAACGCCTGATCGATGCGCTGAAGAACCTGCGCGATATCGGCAACAGCGTATTGGTCGTCGAACATGATAAGGATATCATGATGGCCGCAGACTACCTGGTGGATATCGGACCCAAGGCCGGTTTCCACGGAGGCCGGATCGTGGCGCAGGGCCGGCCGCCGGCATTGTTGAAGCTGGATACTCTCACCTCATCCTATCTCAATGGCCACCGGACCATCGCCATACCTGCCGAAAGGAGACCCGGGAATGGAAAATTCCTCGAACTGAAAGGCGCCAAAGGCAACAACCTGAAAAATGTCGATGTAAAATTTCCTTTGGGCAAGCTGATCGTCGTCACCGGGGTCAGCGGCAGTGGTAAATCTACCCTCATCAATGAAACCCTCTATCCGATTCTCAGCAAACATGCCTATGGTTCCCGGGTCACCCCTATGGAATACAAGAGCATCAAAGGATTGGAACATATCGATAAAGTGATCGAGATCGACCAGTCGCCCATCGGTCGTACACCCCGCAGCAACCCTGCGACCTACTGTGGCTTCTTTACAGATATCAGGACACTCTTTGCCTCCGTACCGGAAGCAAAGATCAGGGGCTACAATGCAGGACGGTTCTCCTTCAACGTAAAGAGCGGACGCTGCGATGTCTGTGAAGGCGGCGGCATGCGGGTGATAGAAATGAATTTTCTCCCGGATGTATATGTCCATTGCGAAAAATGCAACGGACGCCGTTATAACAGGGAGACCCTCGAGATCCGCTACAAAGGTAAATCCATCAGTGATGTACTGGATATGACCGTTGACGAGGCCGTGGAGTTCTTTCAAAATGTTCCCTACCTTTATCGCAAGATCAAGGTCTTACAGGAAGTAGGCCTGGGCTATATCACCCTGGGACAATCCGCCGTCACGCTCAGCGGGGGAGAGGCACAGCGCGTTAAGCTGGGTACCGAACTGGGCAAGAAGGATACGGGAAAGACCTTCTATATTCTTGACGAACCCACCACCGGGCTCCATTTCGAAGATATCCGGCACTTGCGGGATGTCCTTGATAAACTCGTCGACCGGGGTAACTCCGTCCTGGTCATCGAACACAACCTCGATGTGATCAAGGTCGCCGACCATATTATCGACCTGGGCCCGGAAGGGGGCGATGGCGGTGGCAGGATCCTTTTCGAAGGAGTGCCCGAGGACCTGGCGAAAAACAAAGAGAGTTTCACGGCGAAATTCCTGAAAGAGGAACTAAAGGTTTCTGGTCGCTAGTTGCTCGTCCCTGGTTAGAATCTCTAAACAAGGAACCAGAAACCCGAAACAAGAAACAAGAAACGAGAAACATGAGACGAGTAATAATAGACATGGACGAGGTGATAGCAGACCCCATGGGGGATATGATCGAATGGTATAAAAAGGAATACAAGGCTGGTGTGGACTGGGATAAAATGCTGGTGGGGTCATGGGTGAAGGGATTTCCCGACGAGCATCAGCCCCTGGTCATGGAACGTCTGCTATCCCCGGGGTTCTTCCGCCATCTGCCCGTCATGGAAGACAGCGTGGACGTACTGCGGGAAATGAACCAGCGCTACGAGGTCTTCATCGTCTCCGCAGCCATGGAATTCCCCAATTCCCTCAAGGACAAGTTGGAATGGCTACTGGACCATTTCCCCTTCTTTACCTGGCGGCAGCTGACCCTCTGCGGCAGCAAGGACCTGGTCCATGGTGATTGTATGATCGATGATCATGTCAAGAACCTGAAAGGTTTTAAAGGCAAGCAATACCTTTTTACAGCCGCACATAACCTGGAAGTGACAGGATACGACCGTATCAATAACTGGAAAGAAGCCGCTGAGATCTTTCTTAAATAAAAACTGAGGCTCCAATGGGGCCTCAGGTGGGTTCAGGTAAATTCCAATAAGCGGTAGCAGGGAGTGATCAATAAAATCTTTGTTTATAAAGGGTACCTAGAATAGGGAACGGATCAGGTTTACTTAACCTTCGGATATTCGGATTTTACTAATTTCCCTGCTTGCTTATTGGTTGTTCATTAGAAATATTTTGAAAGATAAATCACAATAATTGGTTTATCGCACGACCAGGTGTCCATTCTCAATGCGCTCATCGTCCGTGAATACCTCGAAAAGATAATTTCCCTCGGACATATTCGTCAATACCGTAGTCTCCCGGTTACGGATGCTGGCCTGGTTTATCAGCCTGCCGTCCATATCGAACAGGTATAACTGATAGACCTTCTTATCATCCCCGTTGGCGGAGAAAAAGAGGGCCTGCTGCCGGGCATCAGGGTAGAGCCTTATTTTATTCTTTTTGCTACTTTGGAACTTGTTCACCTGGATACTGTGGATCGTATCATGACAGGCGTCCATTGAGGAGGAATGCATCCCGGGAGGGAGACCGGCTGCGCGGGTCGGGCCAGAGGAACCCAGCAAAAGACCGGCGATGGCAAGACCGGTGAATAGAAATAACCATCGGGTGGTTTTGTTCAGGGGTACAGTTTTCTTCATAAGTTACCTATTGACACTTACATCAATAAAAAAATAGGGTACGGATCAACAACAACTAAAAACGGATCAATTATTACAACTACTAAATACTAAACAAAGGTACGATCAACAATAACGGTCAATTAAAATCTCAACAACGGACAGTGGGTGGAATTCCTCCAGCGCTGTTCGCTGCCACCGCCCAGGCGAAATCCAACCTTGAAACCGGCAGTGAAATAGGCATCATTCTGATGCGGATCCCCTCTCTTGCCATTGGGACCGTAAGAGGAACCCGTGACAGGACTTCTCATCGGGCTCTTATTCGACATGGCATCGGCTACCTTAGCCTGTGCCGCGGGAAGATGTGCATAGAAGACAGTGGGATTCACAAATCTTGTGCTCACATCATCGATATAATCGGTAAAGGTCTTGCGATGGATGATCTCGAAAGAGACATTCAGATTTTCACTGAAATAATATTTAATCCCCACACCCAGCGGTATATTTAGTTGGGTAAGAGAATAAGGTTTCCGGTCAGGGTACTCGGCAAATCCTTCACCTTCCGTATGAAGAGGCTTCAGGTCTACCCAGTTGATATCTCCGGTGGCAGGATCGCGATAGCTGCCCTGTGGGTTGAAATGAAAGGCGCCAAGACCAATCACACCATAAGGCCGCAGCCTCGCGGTGACATCTTCCGGCTCTTCTTCCAGGAAAACCGTAGGATAGAACTCAGCCATCACAGTCCCTTCGAGTATTTTTGATCTAAAATTCAGATTACGTGCCAGACGCGTTTCCTCATCGCCGCCCTTACCGGTGATATGCGCATCATCACCTTCGATGCTGCCATAATTGAGAGAGAACCGGAAACCCAGCCATGGCGCAGGATAAGCCGTTAAATATGCACCTACCGCGATCTTGGTAGCGTTCATATTGTAATCTTTGATGAAGGTTGTGCCTTTCCCGGCATGACCGCCAAGGTCGCCTAAGAAAACCATCGGACCGATGGTGAATCCTGCTTCCGTAGTATTCTTCATTTCATCCTGACTGTACGTTGGGAAATGCAGGGATAGAGTTACTACCAGCAAGAACAAACACTTCCGGGACAAGGAGTGTAGACTCTGTTTCATGAATATTAGATTTTAGTTTTCCGATGGTTTGGATTCCGGTTTCAAAAATAATTTTGAAATTGGGTTATCATGTAAGAAACGAAAAAAAGGCTATTAATTGTGTATCAAAACACAACTATTTTATCCACAACCTTACCAATTGAGGTATTCCCCTTAGCGTTTGATAAGTAATAGCATCTCAATGTGTTCAATGCCATCTTCCAGGTAGATCTCACTGTCCTGTCCGAAGCCGAAAGACTCGTAGAAACCCTTGAGATAATATTGGGCGCCGATACGTATAATGCCCTTGCCGTGAAGGGTATAGCAAAGGGAGATACTCTGTCGTATTAGTTCTTTTCCGATACCCATTCCTCTGGCGGCTGGGGAACTTACGATACGGCCTATAGAAGATTCCGCATAGGAAATACCCGCGGGTACAATTCTGGCATAAGCCATCAAAGTTTCCTTTTCCCAGCACATTAGATGATGACAGAAGACATCTTTATTGTCCATATCCTGGAAAATGCAGTTCTGCTCCACGACAAAGACCTCACTCCGCAGTTGCAGGATAGCGTATAATTCTCCGGGTGTCAGCGCATCGAATGCTTTGTTTGTCCAAATCATCAGTTTCTTGTTTTGGGTCTCGGGTTCCTGGTTGATATTTAAAAGTCTAACGAGAAACCAGTAACTATAAACTAGTAACCATATTTTTTCCCCCAGAGATTTCGTAGGAATTTCCGCAGTTCTTCTTCCCGGGGATTTAACCCCGGGTCATAGAATTTGGATCCTGCGATAGCCTCAGGCAGGTATTCCTGAGCGGAGAAATTATTCTCGTAATTGTGGCTGTATTGATAGCCTTTCCCGTAGTCCATATTCTTCATCAGCTTTGTCGGCGCATTGCGGATATGCAGGGGCACAGGCAGATCGCCATGGCTGCGGACAGCTGCCTGGGCGGCGCCGATCGCGACAGTGGCCGAATTGCTTTTTGGCGAAGACGCCAGGTAGGTGGCGCATTGCGAAAGGATCAGGTTGGACTCGGGATAACCGATCTTGTTGACGGCATCAAAACACGCATTGGCCAGCAGCAAGGCATTCGGGTTGGCATTGCCGATGTCCTCACTTGCCAGGATCAGGAGTCTCCTGGCGATGAATTTTACATCTTCGCCGCCTTCGATCATCCTGGCCAGCCAATAGACGGCCGCATTGGGATCACTGCCCCGGATGCATTTGATAAAGGCCGAAATGATATCATAATGCTGTTCACCCTTCTTATCATACAGCGCGATCCGCTGCTGTGCTATCTCCATGACCCCCTCATCGGTAATGACGGCCCCTTCTCCGAGGGCATTGCAGACGACCTCCAGGAGATTCAGCAGTTTGCGGGCATCTCCACCTGAGATCCTGATAAGGGCTGCTGTCTCCTTCAATTGAATATGCAGCGGCTGGAGAACCTCATCATCCCGGAGAGCATGATGGAGTAACTGCGTGAGATCGTTCTCGTCCAGGGGCTTCAGGACATAGACCTGGCACCGGCTGAGCAAGGCGCTGTTGACCTCGAACGAGGGGTTTTCGGTGGTGGCTCCAATCAGGGTGACAATGCCTTTCTCCACAGCGCCCAACAATGCATCCTGTTGCCCTTTGTTAAAACGATGGATCTCATCGATAAAAAGAATCGCCTTTTCTTTTTCCCTGGCCTCTGCGATCACTTCCCTTACTTCCTTGACACCAGAGGAAATCGCACTCAGGGTATAGAAGGGTACCTTCAGGGAATTGGCGATAATCCCAGCAATCGTCGTCTTCCCGGTGCCGGGCGGACCCCAGAGGATCATCGACGGCGGTTTGCCATGTTCAATGGCAGTCCGCAAAACACTGCCCTTCCCGGTAAGATGCTTCTGACCGACCAGTTGATCAAGTGTCTGAGGACGAAGCCGCTCTGCCAGCGGCACTTGTGAAGGAGACATAACAAAATTTAAACGTCAATGGGACAACAAGTTACCCATTTTCCTGTTCTAATTGCAAAATGACTGGCATGGTGAAATTGCACTTACCCCGCCGGGCGAACCCCGTCCTGCTGCTCTTCCTCCTGTCTGCCTGTATGCCTGGCCTTGCCAGTGGCCAGAAAATCTCCGGCGTAGAGAACTATGCCATCAACAGACCCGGCATTGTCATGATCAGGACGGAATATTCCGCCAACGTCAATGTCAACCGCATGAAAATGGATAACAGGGCATTTAACGCCCTGCTGGATTCTATTCAAAAGCTGGACCACGCGGGGGGCGTCACGGCCGAACAGAAACTCGACATCGTGCTTCGGGAAATGAATAACCACCCCGGCCGCTTCTTCCAGACCACCTTCGACTATATAAAACAGGCAACGCAGATCACTGCCACCGGTACCGGCTTCTTCCTGACCGATGATGGATACGTCGCCACCAACTGCCACCTGATCGACCGCGACAATGGATTTATACGCCGCCAGTTCATCCTTTCGGCCTTTCAGCAGATAACAGACGCCAGCATCACCGCCCTGGAGAACTCCTGGGCCACCCACTTCAACGAGGCCCAGCGAAGCCTGCTGTATAATACCTACGCCTCCGTCTACTCCCGGCTGTTTTCCATGGTCCTCTATGGACTGAAAAAAGATATCTATGTCGTCTATCGCAGCGACAAGGCCGGAGGACCCGGTACCGAGAAAAGACAGGCCTCCGTCATCATCAGGGGACAACCCATGCCGGGAAAAGATATTGCCGTCCTGAAGATCGAGACAAAAGAAGAAATGCCTGTCCTGACAGTGGCCGATGAACACCTGCCCCAGGTAGGCCAGCAACTGTTTGTATACGGTTATCCGGGCCCCGTGACCAACAACGACTTTGTCGCCGCCGAATCCGCGATCGAACCAACCCTGACCACAGGCATCGTCAGCGCCGTCAAAAAATCGGTCGGTGGCTGGCCCCTGATCCAGATGGATGCCAATATCAACCACGGCAGCAGCGGCGGCCCCGTCTGCAACGATCGGGGGAAAGTGATGGGGCTTACTACCTTCGGAAGCCTGGAAAATACCGGGGGACTGGCAGCCGGACTGAACTTTGCAGTCCCCGTGACCATCCTGAATGAATACCTCGATTCTGCAGGCATTACCTCTCATCCTGGCCGTTCTTCTCAATTATACGCCCAGGGTGTCGAATTTTACGACCAGGCCTATTATGCAGCCGCCCTGAAGAAGTTCGAGCGGGTAAGGATCCTAAGCCCCCATTACCCCGCCCTCTATACCTATATCGCTGAATGCCAGAAAAATATAGAAAAAGGACTTGGACGCAGTTCCGGGCCGGTTGAACATATGCTGCTGATCATTAGTTTTTTATTGCTGCTCGCAGGCGGGATCACTGTGTGGATGGCTAGAAAATCTGCCAATACATAATTTTTGTATGTAATAGGAAATTATGTATATTTAGAATATGCAAAGATCCTCCTTATACAAAGGCTGCCTGGAGCCTATTGTCTTTCAATTGCTAAAAGACAGGGACAGGATGTATGGTTACGAGATAACACAAAAAGTAAAAGAGATCACCCGGGGGGAACTTCAGATCACCGAAGGAGCACTCTACCCCCTCCTGCACCGACTGGAAGCAGAAGGACTTCTGCAATCGGAAATGGAAAATGCAGGCAACAGGGTCCGGAAATATTACCGCCTGACCCATAGCGGAAAAGAACGGACCATCTCCATCCTGGAAGAATTACAGACTTTCCTCAATACCCTGCAATTGGTGGTAAACCCAAAACCATTATGACCATGCTGACCAACGACCAGATCCAACAACTATTTCAATTCTGCAGCCGCCACTATGTACACCACTACGATGTACAGGCCGAACTGGTGGATCACATGGGCAGCGCCATCGAGGAAAAGATGGACACGGAGTCCGGGATCTCATTTGAGAAAGCCCTGGACCAGGTATTTCTCTCTTTCGGGCCCCGTGGATTTGCTCCCATCGTACGCCAGAAGATAGAGACTCTGCAACAACGTAACAGAAAGGAAATAGGGCAGGGTATCCTGGATCTTTTCAGATGGCCGGCCATCCTCACCACGGCCGGACTGGCCACCCTGCAATGGACCTGTTACCGCTATGCAGGCACGGCAGCCTTGTTCATTTCTATAGCGCTCATGGCCCTGCTGGCCTTTGGCATCCAGCTGCGCACCTTTCTCAAACAGAGGCGGCGGCAGACGCGGCCTCTGCTGGCAAACGATTTTATGCATTCCCAGCTCTCGGTCAGTTCCCTGGCCTATATGGCATTCCTGCTCATCCAGGTGTATAATTTTTTTAAAATGGCCACTACAGAACATGCAGGCCCACCCATCATGCTGGCGATCCTTTTAGACGCCCAATGCATTTTGTATATTTCTATCGTAACGGCCATGCGAAAGAACCGGCTGCGATTGCAGCGGCAGTATCCGCTGGCCTTCCGGGTCTGAAGGATCCATTTATTTATTGATCCTTACCGGCCTTTGACAGGAAATACCAGCGCAATAGCCGGAAACTGAGGAAGACATTGACGGTGACTGCCAGACCCAGTAGCATGGCGGTAACCCCTTGTTTTCGAACAAGCGCAACATTGATATCTTTGAACATCGTCGACTGGGCCTGCATTAATTTCAGCATTTCCCCCGAATTCACAAGGAGAATGAGTCCGCAACCCAGAAAAATGACTCCGAATAGAAGCGCGACCATGCCGATAAACCGGATTCCTGCCGGTGTCTGGTGACCCAGGGGAACGGCAGGATCCCGAAGGCTCTTCGTTAACTGCAGGGCAGCATAATTATGCAGGACGACCGCACTGAGAAAGAATCCGAAAACGACGAAAAGGATAGCCCCCGTGGAAATACCTGCCAGGACCATCTGCAATACAAAATACCCCCAGATGACCATATTAATCCACGACAGAACAGTGGATATTTTTAAAGAAATCTTCATCCCTCTTATATTTATTGATCATTACGCAGCGCAATCGCCAGTTCTACCAATTGTTTCTCATCGATCGTACCCGGCGCATCCAGCATGACATCCCGGCCGCTGTTGTTCTTCGGGAAGGCGATAAAGTCACGAATGCTCTCGCTGCCGCCGAGAATAGCGCAAAGACGGTCAAACCCGAATGCAATCCCACCATGCGGCGGAGCGCCATATTCAAAGGCGCCCAAAAGAAAACCGAATTTATGCAGCGCCTCTTCCGGGCTCATACCCAGTGCGGCAAACATCTTCTCCTGCAGCTCTCTTTGATAGATCCGGATAGAGCCGCCCCCGATCTCATTGCCGTTCAAAACCATATCATAGGCATTGGCCTTGATCCCGGCATAGGGATGATCCAGGTATTTGTCCGCATTTTCGATAACCGGGCTGTTGCCGATCATGATGCCGATATCGGAAGGCTTCGGAGAAGTGAAAGGATGGTGACGGGCCACCCAGCGGTTGTCCTCCTCTGCATATTCGAACAGGGGGAAGTCCAGCACCCATAGCAACCTGAATTCCGTTTCCTTGCGCAGTCCCAGCCTGCGGCCCATTTCCAGCCGCAGCTCACTGATGGCTTTCCGTGTCCGCTCTTCTTTTCCAGCCAGGATCAACACCAGGTCACCCGGTACGGCGCCTGCGGCCCCGGCAATGGCCTTCAGTTTTTCCTCGGTATAAAATTTATCAACGCTGCTCTTCAGGCTGCCGTCTTTATTGTATTTGATATATACCAGGCCCTGCATACCGATCTGCGGTCTTTTCACCCAGTCGGTCAGCTCATCTGTCTGTTTACGCGTATACTCATTGCATCCGGGCACCGCGATACCCAGGACCGTCTCTGCATTGTCGAAAACACCAAAACCGGTCCCGCCCAGCCCCTCCTCACCGAGCGTAGTATGCAGCGCATGCTGCTTCTCCGGGAACACATGCTGCGGAAATTTCAAATTGGCGATGATCATGCCAAAGCGGATATCCGGCTTGTCATTTCCAAATTTCCACATCGCCTCCTGCCAGGTCATACGCTCGACCTTATCCGTATAATCGATGTCTTTCACGGCTTTGAAGATATATTTGATCATCCCCTCGAACATATTCAGGATATCTTCTTGTTCTACAAAGCTCATCTCGCAGTCGATCTGGGTGAATTCAGGCTGGCGGTCCGCACGAAGATCCTCGTCGCGGAAGCATTTCACCACCTGGTAATAACGATCATAGCCACTGACCATCAATAGCTGCTTGAATGTCTGCGGCGATTGCGGCAGGGCATAGAACTGCCCCGGGTTCATCCGGGAAGGGACGACAAAGTCCCGCGCACCCTCGGGCGTAGACTTGATGAGAAAAGGCGTCTCCAGGTCCATGAAATGCTGTTCATGAAGATAATTGCGGGCAGCCCGGTTGACAGCATACCGTAATTCGAGATTCTTTTTCACGGCATTCCGGCGAAGATCCAGGTAACGGTACTTCATCCGGATATCATCCCCGCCATCCGTATCATCCTGGATGGTAAATGGAGGCGTGATGGACCGGTTGAGGATAGAAAAAGAAACCACGTTTAACTCGATATCGCCGGTAGGTATATTAGCATTCTTATTGCTTCTTTCCGTCACCAGACCTTTAACCTGGACGACAAACTCCCTGCCGGGAGGGTTTTCCGTAAGCTCTTTATTTAACTCCTCACCGAACAGCAATTGGGTGATGCCATACCGGTCCCGAAGGTCGATGAAAGTAATACTGCCGAATTTACGGATGGTCTGGACCCAGCCGGCCAAAGTAACGGACCCTCCGATATGCTCTTTTCTTAATTCCCCGCAGGTATGAGTGCGATACATTCCTATTTATTTTTATGTATGAGAGCCGCAAAGATAATTTAAAAACCGGGAAGCAACGATCCGTTAATTTAAAGGCCAGGAACTTGCAGGAGCCCGAAAAATTGGTATTTTACGTTTTTATGTCCAATGATGTAGCCCTTATAATTGGCCTGGTGATCGCGGTATTGGCATTTGGCCGCCTGGGCCGCTATTTATTGATGCTGATCAGGAAGGAAAAAGTAACCCGGGTCTTTGATGACAGGCATCGGGATTTCGATAATATCCTGTCCCAGTACAACCCTTATTATAAGAGCATGAATGATGCCGGAAGGGACCGCTTCCTCCGCAGAGTCCTTCTTTTCATGGAATTCAAGGACTTTGAATACATCGATGTTGAAGAAGAAGAGAGAATGCCCCTTTTGATCAGCGCCGCCGCCGTTCAGCTCACCTTTGGCCTGGATAACTTCCTGCTGGATTATTTCAAGACCATCTATATATTAAAGGAGAACTATCGCTATGGGCTCTATAATGTGCCTTTTGAAGGCCATGTCAGCGACGACGGGATCTACCTGTCCTGGAGTAACTTTATCCGGGAATTCGCGGATTACTCCGACGGCCAGAATGTAGGCCTTCACGAAATGGCTCATGCGCTCTCCTATGTCAATTTCACCGTGGAGGAAGGGAAGGATGACACCTTCCATGATAAATTCAAGGATTTCTCCGCCATCGCCCGCCCCGTCTTTGAAAGAATGCAGGCCGGAGAGACCACCCTCCTGGATCCATATGCAGCCACGAATTACCAGGAATTCTGGGCCGTTTGCGTAGAGACATTCTTCGAACGCGCCACCGCATTCAGAAAGCAATTACCCGAACTCTATGCCGAGCTCTGCATCCTGCTGAACCAGGATCCCCTGACCCCTGCCAAGATCGTCCGCCTCCCCGAAACCTATTAGGCTGCAGGAGACAACCATTTAAACCTATTAACTGTCAGAGTGTTATAAAAAAGTAACGAAAACATTTCCCAAAGGCTTTTGATTTTTAAATTTTCTTTCTATCTTGTTCGCAATCCGTATGATTCATTCCTCTTGATTAAACCCGCCTATAGGTTTTCCACTCTAATCTGAAAGCTATAGCTCCGTATCCAACGCCAATGTTAGACCGATAGTAGCAGATCGTTTCTTGAATCACAAAGAAAAAATGAACTCTATGGAAATCGTCGTCATTTCTTCATTGGTACTGGGGATACTATTACTCAACCGCCCGGTGACATTGCTTTTTCAACGCCTGTATACCAGGCATCAGTTCAAGCGTTTTATTGCGTCAGAGACCTTTTACCATTCTGTCGTTTCGCGTTATATCAGATATTATAACCGGCTGAATCTGGAAGAACAACGGAAATTCCTTTTCCGGACCTATCTGTTCCAGCAATCCAAGAACTTCCATTATATCGAAGTAGAACAGAACGCGGAAATGCCCATCCTGGTCAGCGCAGCAGCAGTCCAGCTGAGCTTCGGCCTGGAAAAATTCAAGCTTAACTATTTCGATGATATCTTCATTCTCCGTGATGACTATCACTATGGATTCTACTCCCGTCCCTTCATGGGCCATGTAGACCAGACCGGCATCTATCTCTCCTGGGATAATTTTATAAAAGGTATCTCGGGCCAGACCCCCAATTGTAATGTGGGCCTCCATGAAATGGGCCATGCCCTCGCCTATGTGAACTTTATCACCCAGACGGAAGAAGACAAACACTTCAAAAAGGAATTCGTCAATTTCTCAAAAGTGGCGCGTCCCATCTTCACCTCCATGCAGGAAGGCAGCAAGAACCTGCTGGGCGACTATGCGGCCACCAACTATCACGAGTTCTGGGCCGTATCGGTAGAGGTCTTCTTCGAGAACCCCGTACAATTCCGGCATGAACTGCCAGAACTCTATGCGGCAATGGCCACCCTGCTGAGCCAGGATCCGCTGAATTTCACCGCCGGCAATACAACGATCATTCGTCGCATGGAAACAGTTCCCGAACTGGAAGTTGCCGCAGGATAACACTCCCCCGTTTTTTTCATCCAATATCATCTACTCAAAACTTTCGTAAACCTTTTCACATCCGCATCGGCGCGAATGGCCGTCCCCTTCACAATATTTTCCACCAACTGGTTGGCAAAATACGGCGCCAGGGAACAGCCCTTTGTCCCCATCCCATTCAGGATGCCTACGGCCGGCTGTAAAGGGTGGAAGCCGACAAAAGGCCTTCGCTCCAACGTGGCCGGCCGTACCGAGGCAATATGATCAAGGACCCGGAAAGGCAATTTCAGCCACTCCCGCAGGGAAGCCTCGGCCCGCTGCCGGAATCCATCCGTCGGCTGGTCATGCCCGAATGACCACTCATAGGAAGACCCAAGCCAGAACAGATCCTTACCCGTCCCGGTCGGCACGGGATCCATCCCCGTCCCCCAGGGCGCCAGCGTCATCCCCTTCTTGTAAACCCCCGCTGCCAGCCCCGGGATCTCAAGGATCAGGGCCTCCCCCTTGTTGGGCGCAAAAGGCAATTTGGAGAAATATGGGTTCACAGCACTTTCAATGCCATCACAAAATATAATACGGTGTGCGGTGTGCTCCCGGTAACATATATCTGCTTCATCCACAGTCAGCTCCTCCCGGTAAAATCTTTCTTCCCATAACAGTCCCTGCCCCCGCAGCCTCCGGCGCCGGGCTCCCAGTAACCCGGGCAGATCGATAAGATAACAGGGGCTGATCAACCCATACCCCAGCTCATAATGAAATGCGTCGTTAAAAAAATTTTCATCAGCCGGCAATTGCAGGTAACCGGGATCTTCTTTGAGACGATCCACAAAGGCCAGCCGCATCTGGGGTGTTGGAAAAAAATCAACCACCTCCACCCCTGTCATGAATTCGGCCCCCAATGCTGCCCCCATCTCCCCATAAGCTCCGCCGGCAAAGGGCATCAGCTCATCGATCATCCAGGTGGTCACCAGCCTTCGCCCCGTGACGGGATTGATAAGACCCGCTGCCGATTTCGAAGCCGTCTGCGGTCTGGCTTCATCGATCATGAGAAAAGACAGCCCCGCCTTCTCCAGGTACCAGCTGAGAAAGGTCCCGCAGATCCCCTGACCAACGATCAGTACATCTGTTTTCATGGCAAGGGATTTTCAACATTTACCCGGATCCCTTCGCTATGAAAAGAGAACTCAGGCGCATACATACATTCGATGCTTGTCACCCCATTGCTGAAATTCCCGCTCTGACCTACGAACAACGGGTATTCAAATACATAGCTTCCCCGGGACACCCGGGAAAAAAAGAAGTCCGTACTGACATCTTTCGTACTCTCATAATAGCCAAGACCTCCCTGCCATTTATACCCGCTGATAACATTGAGGGGTTCCATACAGGCAGCGCGCATATCCTTCATATGGAGGTATTCCAGGTCCCGGTCCGACTGCAGCTCGATCCGGACGATCACCTTATCACCAGGATGCAGTACGCCATTCTCCGCAACAGGGTCCAGGACAGGCCCCCGGTCCGTATTCCGGGATATAAATATTTTCTTCACCAGCTTCAGCGGCGCCTTGACTCCTCCGGTGGGGCTGATCCTGTCAAGGTTCTCAAAATACTGCCAGTAGACGGCGCCCCAGGCAGGCAGGCTGCCGGCAGTGCCTGCGATTGTAGCCCCTGTGGGTGAATGAGCATCCTCACTCTTCGTCTTTGTGGCCATCGTTACCGTGATATTTCCCATGCCTGGGTTGACAAAGGGACCGTCGAATACCTTTTTGAAATAACCCGTTCCGGCCTCACCACCCGCAGAACCCGCAGTCTTGTCACCCAGCCGGATCGTGACCTCTTTTTCTGCCGTCAGCACATCGCTGCCACCCAGCAGCAATGCATAACAGGCATCCGCAGTCGCCCGGGTAGTTGCCCAGTTATGGGTCTGCTTCTGTTTCAACAGCCATGTCTTGCAATCCCGGTCGATCCCCGCATCGGGGCTGATGGTCTGAAAGGCTTCGATCAACAGGGCGGCCGTTTCGACAGGCGCCTGGTACCAGTAATATCCTCCCTCCATTCCTTTCCAATACATGCCTCTTTCCGCATCCCGGATGGCATTTTCCTTCAGTGAAGCCATGATGTTTTTTGCAGTATAGACGTCCCCCGTGCGATACAGCGCCAGGGCTATCATCCCCTGCAGGAATTTTCCCGATTGCAGCCAGGATTGCTGGGCTCGTTTGCGGAAATAACTAATGGCCGGCAATACATCGCCCGGGATCCCCTGATCGGGGAAGAGACTGCGCATATATAGATATTGTACGGGCAGATCTGCGATAGGAGAGATCTTATCGGTGCTTACAGGCGACGGCGTGCGTCCCCCGGCAGGTTTTCCGGTCTTAACCGGCGTGCCCGACCCGGCCTTCTCCCGTTTTAACAGTTCCTCATAATCTTTTTTCGCCAGCCTGTCCAGGTAAGGCAGCGCAGACGCAATGATCGCCTTGATCTTCGCATTGGCGGCAGGTGGTAGTGCATGCAGCTGCTGCAGATGACCGATCCCGGTGAGGATATATTGCGTAATATACCGGTCATCGGGACCTCCTTTGAACCAGACGAAGCCGCCATTCGGGGATTGCAGATCCATCAGCTTGTCAATGGAAGCGCTCAGTTGCTGGCTCATCCGGGCCATATCGAAGAGCAGCGCGATATGCTGTTTTTGTTGCGATTCGCTTTTCCCTTGCAAAACCCAGGGGGTTTCTTGCAGCAGCACCGACTTCAGTTCCTGATTCTTCTCCAGGTTGCTCAGCAGGGCCGCCGTATCGAGGGTCTTCCAGCGCTGGAATATTTCCTGTATACGTGGCGAACTGTTCGCGATCTTCGTCGCCAGGGCATTCGCATAGAACCGGTTAAAGGTCTGTTCCGCACATTCATAGGGATATTCCATCAGGTAGGGCAGGGCCTGTATGGCATACCAGGCCGGGTTGCCTGTGAACTCCACCGTGACGGCATGATGGTTCAGCGTTTCGCTGCTGCCACTCTGGAGGAGCTTTTCAAATTTGAAGGTCTTCGTCCCGTCACCCGGCATATTCAGCGGCAGACTTTCCGTCACCAGCATCCGGTTACTGACCACGGGCAGGCTGGCCTCTTCACCATCACTATAGTCACGTGCCCTGGCCACCACACGGTAGCTGAGCGGCCGGTTGTATTGAAAGGGCACGTCGATGGGGAAATTGACAACGGCGCTCTGACCGGCGCCCACCGTAAAGAACTGGTTGGGCTGCCGGTTGGTGAACTGGCCATCGGCCGTCCGACCCGTGGTGGGGTCCGTCAATTCCAGTTGCATTTGACCCGTCATTTCCGAGTCGGTCAGGTTCGCCACCTTAAACCCAAGTTCCATCCGGTCCCCTTCGCGCAGGAAGCGGGGCATATTGGGCTGCACCATCAGTTGCTTCTGCGTGATGAGGGTCTTTTCGGAATAGCCCAGGGCCAGTTCACGAGTATGGGCCAGGAGCATCATCTTCCATTTTGTCAACGCCTCCGGCATGGTAAAGGAGAGATCCAGGTTGCCGGCGCTGTCCGTACGCAGATCGGGAAAGAAAAAGGCCGTCTCGTTGAAGTTCCTGCGGACCTGGACAGGAGGCTGGGCAGCAGGCTGCGCAGGAGGCATGTTAACCTGGATCGCGACACTATCGGATATGAGTCCCCTCGAGCCATCGGGATCACTTGAAAGATCAGGCACCTGTAGCACTTCTGCCTTCTCCTTTCGCATAGCTATACCTTTCTGTGTTTCGACATTCATCATGACCCTGTCCATCGACATCGGCGCAGCGCTGGTGGCCAACCCCCTGATACGGATGGTACCCCCCTGATCCATATTCAACAACGCATCATATTGCTTTACAAAATAGATCGGCTCACGCAGGTTCTCATACTTGAACTGCGAGCTCACCGGAGCAAAGCCGGTCTCTCCAACCCAGCTCCTTTTCTCCGGATAGTAGCCAGGATAAAGATTTGGCTTACTCCAGCCATGAGGCCGGAAAGCATCCAGGGACGCATCATACATCCCCGCCAGCACTTCCGCGACGACCTTGTCCGCCTGGTAGCCTTCGATCTTTATCCGCCATTTCTCCTCGCTCCCGGGCAAGGTTTTGTCCCGGAAGGTCCCATAACGGACACTTAGTTCCTTATTGGTCCAGGGAACGGAAATGAGATGCGTATGCTTATACAGGCGATTGTCCCTGATAAAAATATCCGATACCGCAAATCCACCCCGGTCGGCCTCTGTGACGGCATATTCGGTCCCTTGTCTCCCGTTATCGATCGTGAGATATTGGAACCAACTTTTGCTCTCCCCTGATTTCCCCTCTACTTTCCGGATCACCGGTACATCCGCAGCGGAACTGCCGATCTCCACCCTGGCCTTTTTGCCCGGTTGAACAGGTTCATTATTTTCCAACGCCCAATCGTAGGAAGGGCTCGCCGGGCGCCCGGTCTGTCCGTTATATAGCTCCACATACCGCATTGTCTTTACAGCCTGCCCATATTTATCTGTCGATCGGGCCTCGATCAGGTACCATCCCGGCCCAAACTTCCTGCCCGATCCACCCGGCAGGCTCAGGATCTTTCCAGCCGAATCCCTGGACTCGAACACCTTATCTCCTTTTGCCCAGGACCCGGGTTCCAGCTCGTCCTTGTATTCATCATGCGGGAAATAGCGCAGGTAATCTTCCCTGCTCATCACGAATTGGTCGGGTTGCTGCCAGTAACGCGCCCGGATCAGCCGCTCGGGGGCCCGCAGCGGATAAATAACCAGGTCCACCAGGGCAGGCACTGCCTCTCCCCCAAGATTGGTGGCCCGGACGGAAAGCTTCGTCAGACTATCGGCCGGCAGACGTTCCTCCGAAGGAGGGTTGATGGCCAGTTCCAGGACTTTATAGCCGGCCTGCGCCACAGCCTGGCCGCTCCGCGTCTCCCCATTGATATCCGTGATATCGGCCGATACCGTGTATTCAAATACAGGGTCCGATCCTTCACTGACACTACGGTCCGGCTGGGCAGTAAAAAGAATACTGAACTTTCCCGCCGCATCCGTCCTGGTTTCTCCATGCGCGATCTCCTGGCCGGCTACCCGTCCTCCGGGTCTTCTCAATGCAAAGTACCAGGGATAGCGGGCCTGCCGCAGCACCCGGTATTTTACGGTAGCCCCATCGATGTTATTGCCGGCATAGGCCTTGGCGCCTCCCCAAATACGGATCGTATCATTTACCCGGTGTACGCCCTGCAGCTTCTCATATTCCACAAAGAATGTAGGCCGCCGATATTCCTCCACCGAAAAAGACTGTTCGCTGCCCGTAGAATCGTCCCGGATCGTAAACACCCCGTTCAGGAGGCCCTCCGGCAGCCGGAACTGGCCTTTATAGGATCCGTAGCTATTGCTGGTCAATAAAAGAGAATCTACCTTCGTCCGGTTGGCATCAAAAAGGATCAGTTTTGTCGTTAAGCCGGTGACAATCTTTGACTGCCGGCTCTTATAGTCCCGCGTGACGGCGATCCCCTTAAAATAGACGATCTGACCCGGCCGGTAGATAGATCTGTCCGTGAAAAGGAAAGATTCCAGATGGTTCTTCTCATACGTCTCCATTACTTCCACCGTCTCATTATCCTCCCCGTTCCAGCTCCCATAGTCACTATATCCGACCGGATCCTGCAAAAAAAGATGATCTTCTCCCGACGTGATCTCCAGCAGGCGCTGAACATTTCCTTGTCTGTTCACCCGGTCTTTCAGGAAAAAATAACCATGGGCATCGGTCATATAGGTCTCTGCCCGTGTCAGGACATTCTTACTGAACTTATAATCATAGACCTGATCCCAAACCTGCACGGCGGCTCGCGCCAATGCCTGCCCGCTTTCCCGGTTGAGTACGAAATGATCGGACCCGCTATTGACAGAGGCAATCGAAGAGACATAAAAGAACTGAACAGCCAGGGGATTCTTGCTCAGCTCGAAGCCAGGACTGGCGCTGGCCACCAGGGCATATTCACCCACCGGTAAGGCATCGATCTTTATTTCCGTCCGGTGCTCCTGGTAATCCCCGGTCGCAGGCAGATCCTGGGAAAAACTTTTGAGTACAGGCAGCTGCAACAGCCGTCTCCAATACGTATCCTGGTAATAGTTACTCCCAAGGGTCTCCCGTCCGGCCCTGTCCAATGAAATGATGCGGATACTCAACCTGGTAAAATTACGCCAGCTCAAAAGGCTGCGAAATGGTTGTCCCGGAAGGTTGATCTTTTCCGTAGACAGCTCCAATGATTTTCGCTGGATCGTCTGCAACAGCGCCGAACAATGGACCTTTCCCTCGCTGTTCTCTTTCTCCGCCAGTACTTTTTCACAAATGGTCTTTGCCCTGAGATTGGCATAACGGTTGGCAGTATCTTTCACAGGATCATACCGGTCGGCCCTGTTGACATATTGCTGCGCCAGCAGGTACCAGGCTTCCGCGGCGGCCGGTTCACTGCCGTAACGATCCGTTATGGAGGTCAGCGCCCGTTCATACAGGGCATCTTTATCATTCGTTACAGCATAGACGAGCGCAAAATTCAACCGCTGGATATCGAGATCCAGGAGGGCCGCCGGCCTGGGGTCGGCCAGGTGGGATCGGAGAAGGCGTTGGAATAGCTGTACAGCGGCAAAATGCAGTGAGGCGGTATCCGTCGTTTTGAAGAGATGGCCGGCAAAAGTAGCGGCATCCGAAAAGACAACGGGATCATCGATCTCGAAGGCATATGCAGGTCTGTTAAGATCCCGTTCATCCGTCTTGAAATAGTCCAGGGCGCGATGCGCCAGCAGATCGAAGAGGGTTGGCCGTAGATCGCGGCTATTCCCCTTAACCAGGATCGGATCATAGGCATCCAATCGTATCGACTGCAGGTTTTTTTCATCCCGGATGGAGGAGCGATAGAGGTCCCCGATCTTTTTGTGGAATTCGCCCGCTCCCCAGCTGCCTATATCATTTTTTACAACACCTGTCACAGCGGTCCGTTGATATATCTTATACCGGTTCCGCTGGAAATAGTTCCAATAGGCATTGGCCAGGATGCTTTCCAATATCGACCGGGCCGGCTGCGGCGCGCCGGTAATCTCCCGACTTAACTCATCGATAGAACTATCGGCTGCATCTTCCCGGTTTATCTCCTGGAGATTCATCCGGTAGATCAGGGCCTTGATGATCTGCACCTGGTTCTTTTGCTGTCGGGCAAGGTGTAGAATTGCATTCACCTGGATCAATGCCGATGCGGGCAAAGCTTTTTTATCCACCAGAGAGTCCACGATCTTCCATTTTGTCGCATAGCTATCGGGTCCTGTCTGCGCGTGGCTGCCAAAGATCACTGCGAGAAGAATGGCGGTGATCAGGCTGCGGGTGATCAACTTATGAAAGGTCATAGGAGAAAACTTTTTTAAAGTTACTTTTTTATTGTGTTGTTACGTCCTTTTTAAGATGCGGGCAATTAGCTGATTACATAAGGGCAGGCCCTTTTAACATAGGTATAACGGTTGGGGTTTAAACAGACGTTACCTTCAGCCGTCTTACATGTGAACAAAGTATTTTTTAAACAGTTAAAACAAAGATCATGAACACTAAATTTACGATACTTATCGCAGCCGGTCTTTTATTTGCCGGTGTTACCCAGGCTCAGAGCCTTGCCTATAACAAGGCCAAAGATATCAGGAACGACCGTCACGAAATGGTGCGCGATCATCATGAGGTGGTACAGCAGCGTCATGAGGTGAAGCAGGACCGTCACCAGAAAGTAGTTCATCACCGCCGTGTGGTCCGTCACCATCACAAAGTAGTTCGTCACCACAGGCACAAATAAAAAAAAGAGCCGATCCGCAAGGACCGGCTCTTTTCATTATAATGAGCTTTTACTTTTTTATAACTTTGGCCATCATGGCCCCGATATCCGCCGGGCTTGACACCACGTGGATCCCGCATTCCGTCATGATCTTCATCTTGGCGGCCGCAGTATCATCCGCACCGCCCACAATGGCGCCGGCATGACCCATCCTTCTTCCGGGAGGCGCCGTCTGACCTGCAATAAATCCAACTACCGGTTTACGGCTATTCTCCTTCACCCAACGGGCCGCCTCGGCTTCCATACTGCCGCCGATCTCTCCGATCATCACGATACCATCCGTGCCGGGATCATTCATCAACAATTCCACAGCTTCCTTCGTAGTGGTCCCGATAATGGGATCCCCGCCGATCCCAACGGCAGTGGAAATACCCAGACCCGCCTTGGCCACCTGGTCGGCAGCCTCATAGGTCAGCGTACCGGATTTGGAAACGATACCGATCCTTCCGGGTATAAAAACAAAACCAGGCATAATACCCACTTTACATTCTCCTGCCGTGATCACTCCCGGGCAATTCGGACCGATCAGCCGGGCCTTCTTTCCAAGAAGATAGCTCTTGGCTTTCACCATGTCCTGGACAGGAATACCTTCCGTGATACAAACCACCAGCTCGATGCCAGCCTCCGTAGCTTCCATGATCGCATCGGCCGCAAAAGCCGGCGGCACGAAAATAATGGATACATTGGCCTGTGTAGCCTTTACCGCGTCGGAAACGGTGTTGAATACCGGCCTGTCGAGATGGCTCGTCCCGCCTTTTCCGGGCGTTACGCCACCGACCACCTGGCTGCCATAATCGATCATTTGCGTAGCATGAAAAGTCCCTTCTGTTCCTGTAAAGCCTTGCACAATGATCCTGGAGTCTTTATTAACTAAGATTGCCATGTGATTAGATTTGAGTCCGTGAGACTTGGTTTTGGGTGTTTGGTGGGCAAAAATAGGGGAAAAAACGCAAAACACGAATTAACCCATGGTTAGCATCCGATCCTCATTTCGCGTCACCCAGCAGTTCATCCATATTCCTGTTATTATCGATCTTTCCCTTCATTTCCAACTGTCGCATGTCCTTGGCATCCTGCAGGAACTCCGACGCAAAGATAAATTCGTTCAGCCGCTGGTTCTTGCTGAAAATGATCTCTTTATTGCTGCCCTCCCATTCCAGGAGGCCCTGGTACATATAAATGATATTATCTCCGATCTCCATCACACTGTTCATATCATGTGTGTTCACAACCGTGGTAATGTTGTATTCCGTCGTGATCTCCTTGATGAGCTTATCGATCAGCAAAGAGGTCTGTGGATCCAGTCCCGAATTGGGCTCATCACAAAAAAGATATTTGGGGTTCAGCACGATGGCCCGGGCAATACCGACCCTCTTTTTCATCCCCCCGGAGATCTCTGCAGGGAATTTTTTATTGGCGTCTTTTAAATTCACCCGGTCCAGCACTTCATTGACCCTTTTCAGCTTCTTCTCATAAGAATCTTTGGTGAACATATCCAGCGGGAACATCACATTCTGCTCAACCGTCATACTATCAAAAAGGGCCGAGCCCTGGAAGAGCATTCCGATACTCCTCCGCAGCTCTTTCCGATGCTCCTCCGTCATATCCGAAAAGCTGACATTGTCATAAATGATCTCTCCGCTGTCTGGTTCGAAGAGACCCACCAGGCATTTCATCAGCACCGTCTTGCCGCTGCCGCTGGTGCCGATGATCAGGTTGCATTTCCCGGTCTGAAAGACGGCGCTGACATCATTGATGACTATCTTTTCGCCAAAGCCTTTCTTGATATGTTTAACTTCTATCATTTGATATTTTTAATGCCTGTCTTTTCATCCGTCGCTATGCCTTCGGCAGCAGGATGGCCGCCAGTAAATAATCCGAGAATAGGACCAGCACACAACTGGCCACAACCGACTTGGTACTGGCCCGTCCTATTTCCAGGGACCCTCCCTGCACGTAATACCCATAATAGGCCGGAACGCTGGAGATGATAAATGCAAATGTATAGGCTTTCGCCAGTGCGAAAAATACATTATAGGGTTTGAAGAACTGGTGCAGCCCCTTATCAAAGGCGGCTCCGGACAAGATCCCTGTAAGTGTGCCGGCCAACCTTCCTCCCCAGATCCCCAATACCGCCGATATAACAACCAGCATGGGAATGACGACGATTGCCGCCAGTAATTTCGGGAGGACCAGGTAGGTCTTGGTATTGATCCCCATGATCTCCAGGGCATCGATCTGTTCGCTCACCCGCATATTCCCTAATTCACTGGCGATCTTGCTGCCCACCACGCCGGCCAGGACGATACAGACAAGAGTAGGGGAGAATTCTAATATCACCGTATCACGGACGATCTGCGCGATCGTCGACAAAGGAATAAAAGGACTTACCAGCTGATAGGCCGTCTGCAGGGTAGATACCGCCCCCATAAAAACGGAAATGATCACGACGATCCCAAGGGAGCCGATGCCGATCTCCGAACACTGGTGCATGAATTCCTTCCAGTACATCTTGGCATTCTCGGGTTTTGAGAACATGCCTTTCAGCATCAACAGGTAACGACCGAATTCTGTAAAAAAACTCATGAATAAAAGGTTGATGTAATGATTACGGTCACTTAACAATTCGGTCCTTCCTTGGGCGGCTGGTTCTTTCGTTTCCACCAGGGCGCCCTCTGCGCATCTTCTTTGGCAGCACTCGTGCTCTTGCACTTGATCTGTGCATCCACGACCGCTACCAGGGCCATATTATAAATACTGCGTACAGAACTGCCCAGCTGCAAAACATGGACCGGCTTCTTCAGCCCCAGCAGGATCGGCCCGATGGCATCGGCGCCGCCCACCTCTTTCAGCAGGTTATAAGCTACGTTACCCGCCGCCAGATTGGGGAAGATCAGCGTATTAACCTCCTGGTCCACCAATTCGCTGAAGGGATAGTTCTCCTTGATCAGATCGTTGTTCAGGGCAACACTGGCCTGCATCTCTCCATCCACGATCAGGGTGGGCCTCCGCTGCTTGACGATGCTGCGGGCCTCGGCCACCAGCCTGGCCTCCGGAGAATCGCTCGTACCGAAATTCGAATAGCTCAGCATCGCGATCCGCGGCGTGAGGTTGAAGTTCTGCACTGCCTCGGCCACCAATATCGTGATATCGGCCAGTTCATCCGCCGTGGGATTGAAGTTCACGGTGGTATCGGCCATGAACAAAGGCCCCTTTTTTGTCAACAGGAGGTACATGCCTGCGATTTTCTTTACCCCATCCTCCGTTCCGATGGCTGCCAGCGCCGGCCTGATGGTATCCGGATAGTTCTTGGTCAGCCCGGAGATCATGGCATCGGCATCCCCCGTCTCCACCATCATACAACCGAAATAGTTGCGGTCACGCATGATCTTCTGTGATTCATATTTGTTGAAACCCCGGCGCTGGCGCTTGGCGAAAAAGATCTCGCTGTACCGCTTGCGGTGTTCCTCATAATGATCACTATAGGGGTTGATGACGGGCATCCCTTCAATATCGATATTATTGGCAGCCGCCATATGCCGGATCTTCTTTTCGTCGCCCAGCAGCATAGGAAAGGCCACCCCTTCGTCGCTGAGGATCTGGGCCACTTTGAGGATCTTCAGGTTGTCTGCCTCCGCAAACACAAGGCGCTTGGGCTCATTGCGCGCCTTGCTGCCCAATACCCGGATCAATTGGTTATCCAGCCCCAGCCGCCTGTTCAGCTCGATGGCATAGGCATCCCAGTTCTCGATCCGGGTCTGCGCCACACCACTGTCCATCGCCGCCTTGGCGACGGCCGGCGCCACAGTAGACAGGAGACGGGGATCCAATGGTTTCGGAATAATATATGTAGGACCGAATACGATCGTCTTTTCATTATAGGCCATATTCACGATATCCGGCACAGCCGTCTTGGCAAGATCGGCCAGGGCCTTCACGGCAGCCAGCTTCATCTCCTCATTGATCTGGGTGGCCCGCACATCCAGGGCGCCGCGGAAAATAAAAGGGAATCCCAATACATTGTTTACCTGGTTGGGATAATCGCTGCGGCCGGTGGCCATAATGATATCATCCCTTACATCGGTGGCTGCCTCATACCCGATCTCCGGATCAGGATTAGCCATGGCAAATACAATGGGCTTCTTACCCATGCTTTTCACCATTTCCGGCGTCACGGAATTTCCAACACTCAGCCCCACAAAAACATCCGCATCCTTCATGGCCTTTTCAAGGGTCCAGTCGGATTTTTTCACGGCAAATTTCTTCTTCTGCTCGTCCAGGTCGCTTCGCTCCTCATGGATGACCCCATCCTTATCGAATAGAATGAAATTTTCATATTTGGCGCCCAGGGCTACGTACAATTTCGTACAGGCCATCGCCGCAGCTCCGGCCCCGTTGATGACAAAGCGGACTTTGTCGATCTTCTTCTTCTGTAATTCCAGGGCATTCAGCAGCGCGGCGCTGCTGATGATAGCTGTGCCATGCTGATCATCATGCATAACCGGGATCTTCATGGTCGCCCGCAGCTGCTGCTCGATGTAGAAGCATTCCGGAGCCTTGATATCTTCCAGGTTGATACCGCCGAACGTAGGCTCCAGCGCTTTGACGATCTGCACGAATTTTTCGGGATCTTTTTCATTGATCTCGATATCGAATACATCGATATCGGCAAAAATTTTGAAGAGTACACCCTTCCCTTCCATCACCGGCTTGGAGGCTTCCGGCCCGATGTCTCCCAATCCCAGGACAGCCGTACCATTGGTGATGACGGCTACCAGGTTACCCTTGGCAGTATATTTATAAACATCCTCGACATTCTTATAGATCTCTTTGCAGGGTTCTGCCACACCGGGAGAATAGGCAAGGGAAAGATCCCTTTGCGTCTTCGCCTCCTTCGTAGGTACGACTTCGATCTTACCTGGCCGTCCTTTGGAATGATACTCTAACGCCTGCTCTTTGCGGAGCTGTTTTTTTTGCATACTGGAATTTTATCAACCCGGTCGCCGGCGCAGTCAATGGGTCTTTTGACGGGCTACATCAGCCTGTCGATTGGCCGGAAACCGGTGCAAAATACGAAAATGCGGCTAAACCAGCTCTCTCTTACTTCATTGCGTCATTCTTTGAATTGCATCGTACTTCCCAGCCAGGCCATCATACCGGCTCCTATTTCAAGGGCCGACTCATCGATATTGAAAGTAGGCGTGTGTACTCCGGATGTAATCCCTTTTTCCACATTCATCACACCCAGCCGGTAGAAACAGCCGGGGATCTGGCGGGTATAATAACCAAAATCCTCCGCACCCATCCGAACTTCCGTCTCCAATACATTGGAGGCCCCCATAAAGGCCCTTGCAGCCTTCCTGGCCACTGTATCCAGCGCCTCATTATTATAGACCATGGGATAACCTACATCGATGAGCAGGTCGATCTCCCCCCCCATGCTGTGAACCAGCTCCGTCGCCTGCTTGCGGATCAGCTCATGGGCCCTGAATCGCCACTCCTCGTCCATAGCCCGGAAGGTGCCCATCAGCCTGACCTCGCTGGGTATCACATTGGTAGTATGACCACCCTGGACCGAAGTGATGGATAACACGGAGGGAGACAGCGGATTGCGGTTACGGCTGATGATTTGTTGAAGGGCGACCACCAGGTGCGAGGCTACCAGGATGGTGTCCACGGTCAGATGAGGTGCCGCGGCATGCCCCCCCTTACCCTTGATCGTAATATAGATCTCGTCTGCGCTGGCCATCACCATGCCTCCCCGGAAGCTCAGCCGACCGATCTCCAGACCGGGATGTACATGCAGACCGAATATCGCCTCCGGCTCCGGATCCCGCAGGACCCCTTCCCGGATCATAAGACTGGCGCCCCCGGGATTTTTTTCTTCACCCGGCTGAAAGATCAGTTTGACTGTTCCTTCCCACTGGTCCCTTAGGGTATGAAGTATCCTGGCGGCGCCTAACAAGATCGTTGTATGCACATCATGCCCGCAGGCATGCATGACCCCTTCGTTCTGCGATTTGTAGGGGATATCGTTCTCTTCCCGGATCGGCAGCGCATCCATATCCGCACGAAGCGCGATCGTGCGCTTTTCCGGGTTCCTGCCCCTGATCAGACCCACGACACCCGTCCCCGCCATTACCTGGTAGGGAATACCCATCCCGGTCAGTTGGTGCTGGATATATTTGGAAGTTTCGAATTCCTGGTAACTGAGTTCCGGATGGGCATGCAGATGATGTCTGATGGCAGCCAGGTCCGGCGCAAATTTGCCGGCAAGTTCTTTGATAGTATCTTTTAACATGGATCGTTAATTCGTATTCTGGTCCGGTTTGACTTCGATGGTGTCACGGATAATATAAAGCCCGGAAGGAAATAACCGGGACAATTGTTTTTCAAATTCTTCGGCTTCATCCTGGGTCTTGAAATTGCCCACTTTCAGCTTGTAATTGGGAGCCTGGTACATCAGGTAGGGTTTCAGGTCCGGGAACTGCTGGTAGATCTTGGTTTTCGCAGCAAATACCTTGTTCCGGTCCGTGGAATTGATGACCTGGATCCGATAGCCGGCCATGCTGCGACGGCTGTCCCGCGTAGTCTCTTCATTGATCTGGATCTGCTTACGGATCAACTGCGCGATCCGCGGATCTTTGTTGACCTGGACACTCCCCGTGTCTGTCTGGGCAAGGGCCCGGGTCGTCAGCAACAGCAATAGTATAATAAGATTTCTATACATCGTTTTTTTTTAACTACAAACCCGGAACCCCAACCCCGGAACTCCCCTTTACAATGTCCACGCTGCCGCTGCAACCCAGCCTGTCGGCGCCGGCCCCGATCAGCTCCATGGCAAATGCATAGTCCCGGATACCCCCGGACGCCTTGATCCTGACGGATGCGGGCAAATGCTGACGCATCAGTTTTACAGCCTCGGCCGTTGCTCCCTTTTCAGCATAACCTGTAGAGGTCTTCAGGAAATCGACCCCCAGCGGTGCATAGATCGCACAGCAACGGATGATCTCATCGTCGTGTAATATGCCGCTCTCGATGATCACCTTTACCAGTTTCCCGCTGGCATGCACCTTTTCGGTAATGGCCTTCATCTCCCGTTCCAACAGTTCCCAATCCCCATTCTTCAGGGCCAGCAGATTGATCACCACATCCACCTCATCGGCCCCATCGGACAGGGCCTCTTCCGTTTCAGCCAGCTTGGCCTTTATGGCCGAATAGCCAAAAGGGAAACCGACTACCGTCGCCACCTTCGTTTCCGGATGGCCGGCCAAAATTTCCTTTGCAAGACGAACGACCGGAGGGGGAACACAAACGGCAGCAAAGCCATATTGAATGGCTTCATCACATATCTTTTTAATCTCAATATGAGTGGTCGTCGGTTTTAAAATGGTATGGTCGATATAGGATGCTATATTAATCACCGAGTTTTTCCTCCATATTTACCGCTGATACAATATTCAAACACTAAAATTAGTCCATTTGCCTAAATTAGGGACCATTTTCAACGACTAAAACTAAATCACGACATGAGAAACTTCCGACATCGCCCGCGGGGCAAGATCCTTGCCTTGCTTGCGGCGCTACTATTCCAAACATCTCTTTCCATAGCCCAGTCCACTTTTCCCGTCAACGGGGTCGCCGATCCCCGTGAAGGTTGTTATGCCTTTACCAACGCCACCCTGGTGAAGGACGCACAGACCTCCATACCCAACGCTACCCTGGTTATCCGGGATGGCTTGATCATCGGCGCCGGAACAGGCATTGTCCTGCCAAAGGACGCCGTCGTGATCGACTGCAGCGGGAAATTCATCTATCCATCTTTTATCGACATCTACAGCGACTATGGAATGCCCGTGGCAGAACGGGCAAGCCGGGGATTCGATTTCCGGGCCCCCGCACAGCTGACCTCCAATACCAAGGGTGCATATAACTGGAACCAGGCCATTCACCCGGAAACGGAAGGCGCCAGGATCTTCGCAGCCGACGATGCAAAGGCCAAGCCACTCCGGGAACTCGGTTTTGGAACCGTACAATCCCACCTGAAAGACGGTATCGCCCGGGGTACGGGTGTCGTCGTCACACTCGCCGACGAAAATGAGAATCTGGTCATCGTCAAACAAAGATCCTCTGCCAACTATTCCCTTAATAAAGGAACATCCACCCAGAGTTATCCCAGTTCGCTGATGGGCTCCATCGCCCTTTTGCGCCAGACCTACCTCGATGCACAATGGTATAAGGGACAGCCCATACATGAAGGGACCAACCAGAGCCTCCAGGCCTGGAACGATCAACAGACCCTTCCCCAGATCTTCGAAGGGGATGATAAATGGAATGATCTGCATGGCGACCGCATCGGGAAAGAATTCGGGGTACAGTATATTATTAAAGGAGGAGGGAACGAATACCAGCGGATATCGGAGATCCTGGCAACAAAGGCCAGCTACATCCTGCCCCTGAACTTTCCCCAGGCCATGGACGTGGAAGATCCCGTTGCAGCCCGCTTCGTCTCCCTCTCCGATATGAAGAACTGGGAACTGGCTCCCACCAACCCGGGCGCCTTTGAAAAGGCAGGTATTCCTTTCTGCCTGACTCTCTCGGACCTGAAGGATCCCAAGCAGTTCTTCACCAACCTCCGCAAGGCCTTCGATTACGGCCTGAGCGAGAAAAAAGCCCTGGAAGCTCTTACAAAAACACCCGCCGCACTCCTGGGGATCTATGATAAGGTCGGCAGCCTGGACGCAGGCAAACTGGCTAACTTCCTCATCACCACCGGCCCGGTATTCAATGAAAGGAGTAACCTCATCGAGAACTGGGTGCAGGGCAAAAAATATGAAGTAAAAGAAGAGTCCTGGAAGGATATCAAGGGCCAGTACAACCTCGTCATAACGACCCTGGGCGGCAGCTCCGCGACCTACACCCTGGATGTAAAGTCGGCCAGTGCGGCCAGCATCATCGGAAAAGATACCCTCACCGGCAAGTTCAGTTACGACGGCAAGCTCATCAGCCTGAGCTTTGGCCCGGGCGGCGCACCTGGCGCAGGCGGCCGTGGAGCAGCATCCGCAGGGGCTACAGATAGCGCACGCGCTGCAAGCCCGGCCCCTGGTGGACCCGGCGGCAGAAGAGGCGGAGGCCGCCCCGGCGCAGCCTTTCACCTCGGCGGTGTCGCGAATGGGGATGTCTGGAACGGGAACGGTACGGATACGGCAGGCAATCTCCTTACCTGGACGGCCAGCTTTGCCAAAGCGACGCCCCCGGCACCGGATACAACCGCCCGCAAAAGGATCCCCAGCGTTGGTAAGGTATTATATCCCTTCGATGGCTATGGATGGGAGACCCTTCCCAAACCGGAAGACCTCCTGATCAAAAATGCCACCGTCTGGACCAACGAAAAAGAAGGACGTCTGGAAAATACAGATGTGCTGGTAAAAGCAGGAAAGATCGCCCAGGTCGGGAAGAACCTCTCCGCCGCGGGCGCAAAGGTCATTGACGGTACAGGAAAATTCCTCGCCCCCGGCATCATCGACGAACACTCGCATATCGCAGCCTTCTCCATCAACGAAGGCGCCCAGTCCGTAACCTCGGAAGTGCGGAT
>Ga0247778_1000625_pt1 | contig 35998 bp, 31 predicted proteins | sample UWRJL049202B5_FD_179939 | JGI IMG/M metagenome (GOLD analysis project Ga0247778, IMG submission 179939) | Plant litter microbial communities from Arlington Agricultural Research Station in Wisconsin, United States - UWRJ-L049-202B-5 | ecosystem: Environmental > Terrestrial > Plant litter >...
GGGGGGCCACTGGGGCAGAAGAGAAATCATCAAGGGTATAGCGCCAAGCATAGAGACTTAGGAGTAGAAACTCTTTCATTCCAATTCCAATTCCAATTATACCCATCCAAATCCATATACGATGCCATATTCCAACCCACATACAAGCGCCGATTCAACCTATATATTCTGCTTTTCCTCACCAAAACTCCGGACGCTCATTCATCATATCCAAGCCATACATACATACAACCAAACCTCATTTCTACCGGTTCTGAACTTGCTGCTGAGCCTGCTGCGCCTGCATCATTTTCTGCCTTAACATATCATTTTGCAGTTTTTGTTGCTGGCTTTGGGCCTGCTCTCCTGGTTTCGACCCTTGTTGTTGTGGTTTCGCCTCTTTTCTTGGATCTACGCCTGGGAATAGATCTGCTAGTTTTTTGTACTGGTCTTTCAATAACTCCACTCTATCCTCTTCTTGTAATTCCTCTGGCTTCTTGTCCTCTCCTTCCTCTTTCTTCGTTCCGTCTGAAGGAGAATCGAGGCTGGCGATCTTGAGCGCCTTGACTGTAATAGCTGGCGCGTGCATTATGGCGGGATGGGGAGGTATTTGGGATGATGGTTTGTGGGAGCGGTCGGCGATGGCTGCTAGGTAGGCTAGGTTGGATTGTAGTCGGCGCATGCATCTATCACTAATTAGCTTATGATACCTTCACTTTCCATTCTCATACTCACTCAACATATTCCTTCCCAATAGCAGTTTTCTCTGCCTTTTCCTTATCCGCTTTCTCTTTATCCCCAGACCCAGACCCATCAGGCGAAGCGGTATTCTCTTTCGATTCCTCCTTTTTGGCCTCTGCTTGGTGCGCTTGTAGGCTTACAGCTTCCAGAAGTAAGACCCTATTGATTTCCAGCAGCAATGAAACCCTCTCTTTCTCTCTCAGCTCCGATCCCGGACTCAGCGGAGATGCTATACTAGACCCCGCATTTCCGCCCTGTGACCCCGGCGGGAAGTTCGGCGTTTGCGGGGTGATGATTGTCCCGCCATGGGACTGCTGGTTGTTACTCGGCGTTTGTAGATGTGTTTGGTTTGGGTTCTGAGGTGGAGAGAATTGTGACTGTGCGGAGCCCGCATTCGGCGGAGTGTTATGTGGGACACCACCGAAAGGGGAAGCTCTTGGGCCGGACGACTGAGTGGGTGTTGGTGCATTCGGAGGTGGTTGCATGCGTTGTACCTGGTGCTGCTGTGGATGGCTCATATTCGGCGCGTTCATTGGGAAGGACGGCGCGCCGGAGGACGTGGGCATGAAATTCGGCGGGAGATTGGAGGAGGACGATACGGGTATGCTTGCTCCGTAGGGAGAGCTGGAATATGGAGTCTGATATGCAGGGACTGCTTATGAAAAGTGTCAGCGGTCTGATGTTTGCTTGATACGTAGGCCGGGCGATGATAGCAACAGGCATAAACAATCAAAAGAAGGGAGATGGACATGTTGGATAGCCAGCCATGCTGTCTAGTCTTCAAACTATATTCTCGACGGAGCGCTGCTTCGTCTCTGGTTGATGCGGCACGAGGCTAGCAGTTGCTTTTTCTCGAGTAACCTTGATCGGCGCTGATTCGATTGGGGAGAACGCGCAGCCCGTAGGTAGCAGATTGACATTCAAGGGACCAAAGTAAAACTTGTGGGAAGTAGAGCTGTGTGCAACATACCATGGCCACCTCCACCACCCATATGCGGCATACCGCTGCTCGGCATCATCCCCATACCACCTGCATTCCCACCCATGCCGGGGCCTGGCGCGCCGCTGTAGGGCGGTTGATGCGGTGGACCTCCCACGGCATATTGCTGCTGCTGCTGCTGTTGCTGCTGAGGATTATACATGTGCTGAGGCTGTTGTCCAGGACCGGGCTGTTGCTGGTGGGGGTTCACGTTAAGGTGATGGGGCTGGGGCTGGGGAGGAGGGCCATTGGGATTGAAGGGCGCTGGCGGGTTTCCTGGGCCAAAGCCGTACGAGGGCTGCGCATACATGACTATGGCTCTATGGCTCTATGTCTCTAGCTACTATAACTCCACTGATACAGGGCCCGTACCAGGTATGTACCTAGGTATAGTAATGCTGTAGTGGTTTATAGCAGCAGAAGCGGTAGCGATAGGCCGACGCACATGGCCTCGTACGCCGTAATGCGTAATGGGGACGTGCGATTAGAGATTAGAGTGAGGACAGGATCAGATCGGAGGCGTGATGCGGGTGCAGGCCTGCGTGGAGCGAGGATAGGATGGGCTTCGGAGGGTTGGGTGAGGTTGCAAGCAGCGAGCAATCAAGCAAGGCGAGCAAGGCCAGGTGCGTTGGCGCAAGGCAACAGGCGAACGGCGCATACGGAGGAAATGCGGGATTAGATGAGACGACGGGTCTTGACTGGACAAACTAGCTGGGACGGACCGGGGGTATGCTAGAGCCAGGGGAAGAAATGGACCAGGCCAAGGGTAAGGTTATCAAGTAGTTCAGTATCTTTTTTTCGGTGCCAGGTCGCATCGGGATGTTGAAGATGGGATTTGGGGAAAGGAATCATACACCAAATGCACCACCAAGCGAGCCGAGCAAGGGTCCGAGTGAGAGAAAAGACACGCTAGGATGTGTAAGTGGATGAGGTGACATGATGCCAGTCTACTCATGCACGACATGCGCCGAATCACTGTTTTTTGACAGCCACGATCGACATTGGGACACAGGAAGTGGGGGTTGAACGAGGGGCAGTTGCGAGTTGTTGATGATATAAGTCTAGATATGACAGGGGCCATTGACCGGGAACTACGGATATAAGAGTTTGAAGTCCTAGATTCCATTTTTAACATGTTAATGAATCATGAAATTCTGCAGCATCGTACGGAAGAATTATTCTATGAGATATAGACAGGGTATAATTCATCCCGAATATCAATGTCTCAGTCGAAGACCCTTCCCGTGCCCACTGTTTCTGCCATCTATCAATTAGAGGCCCGAGTTAAGGTAGTACGAGTGTGGGCGAATCGCAGGGACTAGGTCAAGCCTCCAAATGTTGATTGGCAAGGGTCGAAGCACATCAAGTCCAAGTGAAGAAAGTACTGTAACCCTACCAATGCTGCCAGTGCAAGACCTCGGCTGGAAAGCTTGGTGTTTGGCAAGAACTGCGTCCAAAGGAGTTTCTGAATATCTTTTCTATCAAAGACTACTCTTTCCTCGCCCCTCCACCCACCCTACCAATAAGTAGCATACTTACTCGTCCCCTCCACCACATTTACAAACTCATGCGCAATAGCCTGATCCGTCTTCTCACTCGGATGCAAATCATCAAACCACATATAATGATCCAAGCCGTCCTTCGCATCCGTACACACCTTCCCAGTCGCATCACACTGACGATATGGCGCCGTCACATTCGCCGGGCTCGTCAGATACTGCTCGGGGTGATTATACACGTCTGTCAGGAGACTATGCACATCATATACAGCGAATGATGCTCCTGGGTAGCGTTTCGCGATTAGTAGTTCGTAGGGAGTGCGGTAGTCGAAGACTGCGTTGACGAGGGAGGTGTATTCTTTCATTTTGTAGCTGATTTCGGTGAGGTTGTTCCCTGTTGACTGATGAATCTGTTAGTAGACTCCAGGGAAGTTGGTGTAGGACCCTTACCTTGTTGGACCAGTACTGACTCACAGAAACCCCTCCAGCTCCCGGTAATCCATACAACGGCGACAATTGCAGCGGTGCCGTATTCATGAGTACAAAGAACCTGCCGCCATCTTTATAGATCGAATCAAAGCGATCATAGATACAGTCGATGTAATCCGGGATAACAGTATCGTGCAAACTGCTATCTGTGAGGAAAGCATAGTTTCCAAGATCATTAGTGCCAATCCACATCGAGTAGACCGTATTATCCGACCTCCGATCCGTGTACAGCGTATTCTTCCCGGTACTCGCATTCACATACTTGATATCCGCCTCAAAAGCATTGACTTCATACACCACATCTGGAAACGGGCCATGGATCGCCGCCAGATACCGGTAAATAATATCATTACTGCAAACCGCACCCGACACAGCGTAATCGTACAGTTTCGCGCCAGTGTAGTTTGATACCCAGCGATCCCAGGTGATGCCTCCGCCTGCTGTGGAAGTGCTTTCGGGGAGCAGGAGACCAGGTGGTGGTGCGCTTCCGTTGTGGGAGATGAAATAGCCAAGCCGGCTTTCATCTGTGTAACTGCGGGGTATCAGTCCCATCTCCCTCTACTTTGATATGAAGAAAATGCTCACCTGTCACCGAAAGCAACTAAATTTTTGAAATCTCGAACCCAAGGCTTCCCACCTCCATGATGGCCTTCGGTTTCCGCATCCGCGAACACAGCCGCACTCGCAGCGAGCAATGAAAGTGCTAGGAGACGCATCTTAACGTAATGTGAAATCCCAGCAAGATTTCAATTGACACAGAGAAAACGTGAAAGAGACAAGAAAGAAAATAATGAGGGATCTACCTACCTCTTATACACTACTGCAGACATTTACATACAGCATCATCATCAATCTCGCCGCGAAATCTCCGCATCTCCAGCATCGGAACAGCCCAGCCGTCGACAGCAAAAAAAAAACCTTAAAGCTACCCCTCCCCGTACACCGTTCCTGGATCGCTCAACGAATGACATGCCTCCGGTTGAAGTCAAAACACATGTATATTCCCGCTGTAGTGACCCGGGTGACGGGGAGAAGTGAGTAATGTTGGGTATATGGGAGAGGGGAACATGGGTATTTGCAGGCGAAGACGTTTTTCCTGTTCCGTATGCGAGATGAGGAGGGGAAGAAAAACAAGCTTCGGGATGGGTTAGTGTACATGTGGAGGAGGGGTTTGTGCTTCGGATGTTTTTTGTTTTTGCCTAAATCGTGGACATCTGCAAGGATCAAGTAGTCCGCCATAGAAGCTTTCTCAATATCACATGACTCAAATTTGAGGTCTCGTTTTTGCGCAGTCGGAGAGATAAACTTATCATAATTCAATTACATCTTCTGATATCTTTCATTTTGAAATTCATTTGGGACTTTTTGGGTGTTGAGATATCATGGGTCACGCTTCCACCGCTTTGACGCCGACGTCAAACCATGCAGGGACCTCGGCGCGTCGACCATGACACCAACCATGCTAAACTTATAATTTTTGGGTCCATTACACATGTCTTGTGACTTATGTCCTTGATGTTCGTATACAGTTTTGAACTTCGGCTGATATCTTTCTGTTACAATTTGGCCTCTGTTCGGTACTCCGGGACCGTGAACTGCAGGCCGACTGCGAAAGGCAACCTACATTATTGACTGTCACCATCAAGGAGTTAACGCTCAAGATGGTGATTCCACTTGGTGACTTTAGCTCGCTGGATCAGTGCAAAGAAGCTGTTGCGAAATTTGCTGAGTACGTTTAACTTGTTACCTTCCCGTTTCTTGAGGAAAAATGTCCACTCACATGTCCTAGTGATGATATTCGTGAGATTGGGCTTACGCAGATGCGCCGAAATGGCCAGACCTACTGCTTCCGGGCCCTGGTTAAAGGGCTATGCGCGATCGCTCGGCGCTCTTGAGGCATTGCTGTTCGATCTTATTCAGCGACAAGCAGCAAGTACCTACAGGATGCTGCCTCTACGCCACGGATTCCGTTCCAAAGGGGACCTTCAGTATTTCCAAAAAAAAATGCAGACAATGGGTTATAATCCAAAGCGGAAGGACGACCTTGAGCTTTTCGACATCTACTCTCAAGATGTTTTAGAATTTTGCTTGATGTCAATCGCTGGCACTCTACCATTCCACCCGGATGAATTGGTCAATATTGATATCGAATATAAATGGCAGGAGCCTTCTGAGCTGTTCGCGCTGCTTGACGATCATTTATCACACGCCGGAAAGCAGGATATCGCCAGGCTGGACGAAATTCTTAAAGTCAGTTTCTGACTTATCTGCTCTACACCAAATTCTTTTCATGATGCGACTTCACCGGCCACGCGTATCGGTTCCTACCGTTCAAGATTGTGTCAAGACCGAGAATAGTAAGGCATGGCGATATTACCGCGCGGAGTACTTGAATTCCGACCATAGGATACCCTTCCCGGCAAACTCAGAAGATGTCAACACGAAAATACAGGCCCAGCAAACTCTAGGCCAGCTGATGGGAGAGTTCTTGCAGACTCCGAGGCCTACCGCATCTAAGTTAAGCCAGAAATGGCTTGAACAAGACCAGGAACAACGAGCTGCGTCGGGTCGGCTGTGGGCCCAAATGCGAAGCCGACATCGATAGACTCTCGAGCGTCTCAGGATTGGAGAGAACGGCATCCAAGACGATCTCAAGACCTTGTCTGCAGACATCACCACGGAGCACATCTCCGCTGTTCAGAAGGAGCACGCTGAACTTCTGGCCAAGATCGCTGAAAAAGAATCCCAAAAAGCTTCTAAAAAGGCTTCTTCGAAATCAGAAATAAAACGCAGTGGGGCTCGGATGCTCAAGAAGAGTCAGCACCGACCGATGAAGCTAGAGTCAAAATCAAGACTCGCTCCGACAAGCCCGCCGAGGAATTATTGAAGGACTTGACAGTTTCCGATGAAGAAATCAACGAGCTACCCAAGACAAAAATCGCAATCGGGAAACGTTCACTCCAGATTCTCCAAGCTCTATACCCCAAACCAAACTACGAGGAACGAACAAAGAATGTTGACTGGCCCTCTTTCGTCTCCGCCATGGCCGAAGCAGGCTTTGCAGCCAGACAACTCCATGGCTCTGAGTATTCTTTCGAGCCAGTGCCGGGCTGTAAATGGTATGGACAGGGAAGGATCATCTTTCATAAACCTCGCCCGGAGCCGAAACACGAAGCTTGGAAACTTTTGAATATCGGGAAGCGCATGGGAAAATGGTTTGATTGGGATGCTGGTACTTTTGAGCTTTTGGATTCAAAGTTGGGGCGCAAATGGCGCAGTCTGCGACTTGATCGCGGGGTGCGCTTCTATCGCGATATGGTGACCGTTGACAGAGCATCGATAAGTCAGAAATCGATCCTTCCAGAAAAGATACCAAAAATTCTAAGAACCATCTTCGAGAGGCATGGCCGACTTTGGGCCGCGCATGGTGGGGCCTTCCGATGTTGGTTCCGGACCCTGAAACACCAACACAACATTTATAAATAATGCGCCATGGCCGCATGTGAACTTAATGTCATTGGACAATCAAAAGTTATCTGGCTACTGGACCTGCAGTAGCTGACTGGACGTCCGTGCACCTTTACACACCAATGATTCACAAAGCTCCGATTGTACGTATAGTAGCACAAACCCCTCTCGATTGATGGCGCAGGGGCATTCATAGTTCTTAAGGAGCGAATTTGGGATGGCGACGGTGAGATCTGTTTTTAAGAGAGTTGCCGCAATTTTTTTTCTCCATCTCATCTATTTTTGTTTCGTTGCACCCGCTGGGCCAACATGTTGATCCTCGATGTTGGGCGCGTAATAAAGCACCAACACCAACTGACCACCGGGGTCGCGCCCACTTCCAACCTTCATAAATTTTGTTCGCATGCCTCGCTGTCATCTTTTCTGTTGCTTTGTGCGTTATTCCCTTTTTTTCTTCCAGATTCCTCATTTAAGTTACAAATTGGTCCCATGTCTATAACTGTTGTCGCAAACATGATACGTCGGACAGCCCGCTCGTCTCTTTCCTACCTCCATACCTCCTTTCTTATAATACTGTTCCTAGCAGCATTTTACAAGCTGCATACCATTTCCCCCCTCCGCCTGCCCACAATCCTCATCCATCACAAAAATCAGCCCGGATGCCCCTCCTTCCCCTCAGCAGACAACGTCGTCATATCCATCAAAACCGGCGCAACGGAAGCCTCCTCCAAAATCCCAGCCCTAATGCAAACCTCCCTCCGCTGCGCCCAAAATACCCACATATTCTCCGACCTCAAACAAGACATAGGACCCTACCACCTGCACGACATCCTCTCCAACGTTTCGCCCGCCGTCAAAGCCCACCCGGACTTCGATCTCTACCACCAGCAGCAAGCTAGCCTGCATAACTTGAGCGCTTTGAGGGAGATGAAGAGCGTGACGCATCCGGAGAAGTACGCGAGTTGGGTGTTGGATAAATACAAGTTTTTGCCTATGGCGGAGAGAGCGTGGTTACTGCAGCCGGAGAAAGATTGGTATGTCTTCATAGATGCAGATACGTATCTCGTCTACCCGAATCTGCTTCTCTGGCTAGAAACCTTGGATCCAAATGAAAGGTTATACCTAGGCTCCGAAGTCATAACCAACGAAGGCATACCGTTCGCGCACGGCGGGACCGGGTACGTGCTTTCTAAAGCCTTAGTACGAGAACTTGTGGCAAAGAAAAGCGCGAAGAACTGGGAAGGGAAGATTGAGCCGTGGTGTTGTGGCGATATTGTCCTCGCGATCGCGATACAAGAGGATGCGGGCACGAGACTGACGCAGAGCTGGCCGTTGACGCAGGGGGAACGAGCGGTGGAAGTGCCGTTTGGAGGGGCAAGTCCGGAGTTTTGGTGTAGGGGGGTGGTTAGTTTTCATCATCTTAGTCCGGTGGAGATGGGGCATTTGGGAGAGTTTGAGAGGTGGTGGGAGGGGAGTAGTGATGTAAGTTTCCCCTGCCATCCCCAATCCTTACCGTCCGCTCAAGGGGGAAAACACATGCTAATCCAAGCCACAGCAACCACTAACCCACCAAACCCTCTTCACCTCCTTCGTCAAACCCCTCATCCTCACCATAAGAGAAGACTGGGACAACTTCGCAGCGCTCCCCGGGCAAGACGACAAAACAGGCGGAGGCAACGTAGATGCTGAGACAGTGGGGGAATGTGCGGGGAAGTGTGAGGAGGAAGAGAGTTGTTTTCAGTATGCGCATCATGGACGCACGTGTTATTTGAGTAAGAGTGTTAGGATGGGGGAGAGGAGGGGGCCGGATGGGAAGGGGAGTTGGAGGAGTGGGTGGCATGTAGCGAGTAGGGAGGGGTGGGCGGAGGGGAGGGGGTGTAATGGGACGGAGCTGTGGAGGATGAGTACTTAAATATTGGTTCTGGGTTTTTTCGAGGGGAGTTTTGGTGTTTGGAGCTGGAGCTCAGGGGGACGGTTTTCTGGCATGACTTACTGCGATATTTGATAAACAATAAACTTGGACGACTGCAATTCATCTGGCTCCGATTGAGACAGATATCAGGCAAGCCATACTAGATTGAAAGATTCAAATACTTCATGGAAAATTGGGAAGGAAGTAAGGCTCAAAGATGGAGAAAAATGGAAACGAACGGGGGTTTCGTCCGCGAATCTTTCAAATGACCCAATTCAAAGTGCTTTTGCCAAAGCTGTCAAAAAGTTGCCTGTTCCATCTAGTAAGCTATTCTTCATAAGAATTCGTGAGGATGCTCGGGTAGGCGTCTCCCTTCTCCACCGCCAATTTTTCTCATTCCTATGTTATTGCGTTTATATTTTGTGGTCTCCTGAAAATTTCCCACGAAATCTGTTATAATTTATTTGGACCTTGATTCTTCAGAAGTTATTTGCTACGTGAGTCAAACAGGTTTCTCGATTTAATAAAGCTGCTTTTGAGAAGTGAACTCAATCAATTATTCATTCATTTCATCTTATCCCCTTATCTATATTCTTATCTATATGTCCATTTTTTGGATTTGACATTGACCAATCAGATTTACTAGTAGTTTTACATTTCATAGATTAGATGAGCTCTATATATTTTAGTCATTTGATAGATTCGCGATCACAGGGTCGCAGACAAGGCTGCAGGGCGTTCCGCTGGATTTGAAAAGCAATACTGGTTATTGCCCAACTTCGAATGTGTTGCGCCAAATGTAATAATCAAACCCAGCCCTGGCCCTATTTAAGGGGCACCTCTCATGACCGATCTGAAAGCCCAGGTATCATATTCCAGCCAGTAGGGGGGATTGTAGAGGGATCGCGCGATCGCGGGGTAGAGCACCAGGAGCTCGTGATCCGCTTAATTGCAATTGATACTAAATGTGGGATTTTTCAGATCCCATGTATTCTCGCCTAGTTCGATGTACAAATATAGTTTACATATGAAACTTTAAAGAAAAGTATAGGGGCTACAATCTGAGTCCTATCGTTGAAGCGATCACGTGGGCACATAAGCCTAGTAGCCCCCACTTCGGGTGCCTACTTTGGGTGCCAAGACAACAACCACTCATTGGTAATTCTATTTTATTCGGCGCTTTCTTTTTGCTTTTTCTTTCTTTCTTTTCTTTCCTTTCCTCATTCAATCCACCGCGTGAGGGTATCCATGTTTTCTATGCGCATTGCCATGGGTTCTGAGCCTCCTCCCTGGAAGGCAATTCGCTTGACCACGGCGGCGGAAGAGAGTACATTCCAGTTAGTCAAAGTTGGCAATGACAATGTTCTGATGGCTCTCACCCCAGCGAGGCTTTTATGCCCGATATTATTTCCTCCTTGCCAGCCCAATTGTCTAGCGTTATTTGGCGCCACACGATACAGAAATTAGTCCGGAGGATCATCCCAATAGGCACTAGTTTCATTTCATTTCTCTTCTTGAGTTTCTAAGCCCTAGAGGGGCTAGGAAGCAAGATAATTTTAAAGAACCTCGTGCGACCTAGTTATTACCTACATCTGCGAAATAGTTTCGGCCGGGATATAGTTCCTGAAATGAGTACTGGTTTGAATGGTTTGAAAAAAGAAAAAGGAGGCGGTTCGCTTAACCGAGAAATAAAAGCGGCACTGATTCAAACATTTTGTTCGCCGTGGAAGTTCAGAATCATTGCCGCTTTTTATTTATGCGGCTTCCCTTGCTGCATGCTGCTGCATCTGCAGCACATCGGCTGCATTTTATTCGGCTTCTCCGCCATCACCAGTCCTCCACACGCGTCTTTCTGCTCTGCTACCGTCTTCCTACCGACTTTGTTCTAGTTCAGAACCACAGTCCTTTGCAAACTTGTCGGTAATCGACCATCACTTCCATGGATGGCTTGTTTTAAGTACAAACCCATCAGCCTTGCGGCGCCTGCCTTGAGGCTCCTTCGGTTGCTGAAAGGCGACGAGGGCCCTATTCAGTGTGAACTGTTTGAGTCAACGATCCCTCCGCCAGAGAATATTGGGACTTACGCGGCATTGTCCTATACATGGGGCAGCCAAGCCAGACCGTGCGAGATATCAATCAACGGCAGCAGCATGGATATCACCAAGAATGCCTATCTTGCCCTCCAAGATGTACGTTCCAAAGAAGCAGACCGCCTCCTCTGGATTGATGCTCTCTGTATCGATCAAGAAAATACGAAAGAGCAGGGGGAACAAGTTCAGCAGATGGGGTCAATTTATCGTGGCGCAGAAAGAGTCTTGATCTGGCTAGGTGAAGCCACTTATGACACTGATCAAGTTATGAGCTACTTGAAGCGCCTAGAGAGTGAGGATGACAGCTGCTGGGCGAATAGCTGGCAGACGATAGAGCAAGATCTGAAACGCGACCGCAAGGGCCTTTTGATTGAAGGACTAGAGTCACTGCTTCAGCGAGATTGGTTCAAGAGGGTTTGGATTATACAGGAAGCTGCCCACGCACCTAGAGCTGATATCGTGAGCGGCGGCAAATTTGTTTGCTCGAGCGTCTTCTCTTATGCGCCATCACTGATGAAGATAACCCCAGAGCACCACTGTCAAGCTATATTGGATATCATGCCAGGTCCACTACGAAATCGCTCCTGGTGGTCGACCGAGAAGCGGGATCTCTCCACGATGCTCCTCAAATTCCAAGATAGCAAGGCAACAGATGAAAGGGATAAGGTGTACGCATTGCTTGGCATTTCCTCTGATGCTTGCAATACCGAAATGCTCAAGGCAGACTATAACAAGGATCTCGAGGACGTTATCTTCGATGCTGTGTCATTCATCCTCAATTTTCGACAATTGGAATCGCCTCCTTTTCGCTTTTTCAGCTGGACAATACCGAAATTCTCAAAACATTTGAATGGGCTGGCCAACAAAGTACTCAGGTGCGCAATGAAGACCGGGAATGAAGCAGTAGTGCGGCTGCTGATACTGCGCGACGACATCGACGTTAATTTAAAGACAAGTCACAGAACGCCACTATCTTGGGCCGCCGAAAGTGGGTACGAAGAGGTGGTCGGACTCCTCCTTGCAAACGATCATATCAATCCAAATTTAGAAGACAAAGAAGGGAGAACGCCCTTGTCGCGTGCTGCCGAGGGTGGTAAAGTGGCCGCTCTTGAACTTTTGCTTTCCAGTGGCCGTGTTCGCCTGAACCTACAGAGTCAAAATGGGCAGACCCCCCTTTCTTATGCTGCAGAACAGGGCCACGTCGAGATAGTCAAGATACTCCTCTCTTATGATCTCGTGAACCCAAACATAAAGGACAACAATGGAGATACACCACTTTTCTTTGCCGCAGCCGGCGGGCATAAAGCAGTGGTCCGACTACTGCTTGCGAGTGAGCAGACTAGCCCGGACTTGGTGAATGCAAGACAACGTACACCATTATTCACTGCAGCAAGCCTCGGGCATGAAGCAATAGTTCAATTACTGCTTGAAAGCGGTCGTGTTGATCCCAACTTAGAAGATCAATTTGGGAAGAAGGCGTTGGCATTCGCTGCAGAGAACAAACACGAACCTGTAGTAAAATTACTACTTGCAACCAGTGCTACCGAACTGGACTTAGAAGAAGACTATAAGCCGTTACTAATGACTGCCGCAAGACAAGGTTTGGGGCAGGTTGTTAAACTGCTGCTTTCAATTGAGAGCATTGATCCGAACTCGCTCAGCAAAGACGGATACGAGCGGACACCAATATCATACGCAGCAGAATACGAACACGAATCCGTAGTCAAATTACTTCTTGCAGATAGTCGGGTGGATCCAAACTATCCGTATTCAAAGTCTTCATATCGTTATGCTCGTTATGGTGTGGACACGCCGCTGTTGAGAGCTGCAGAGGAAGGACACGAGGCGGTGGTCAGATTGCTACTTTCAGACGATCGAATCGATGTCAACGCACGGAGTTCCCATCAACTCACGCCGCTATCGAAAGCGGTCAGAGGAGGACATGAAGCGGTTATTAAACTTCTTCTTGCAGACCATCGGGTAATTCCCGATTCTGTGGACGATAAGGGACGAACGCCCCTGATGGACGCAGCAAGTAGCAATAAGCAGAAAGCAATTAAACTGTTGCTTGCATGTGACAAGGTGAACCCGAATATTAGAGACAACGACGGACTGACAGCATTATCCCTTGCAGCGGACGCCAGACGAGAAGAAGCTGCCAAACTATTGCTTAACGATGACCGAGTCGAGCCGAACTTGGCAGATAATAAGGGAAAATCGCCTCTTTCGCGTGCTTCGAAATTACGAAAATGGGCCGAGTCCTCTGACCATGGGAAGCAGCATGCAGTGGCTCAATTGCTACTTACAAACAATCGTGTCAAGCCAGATTGGCAAGATCAAAAGGGCCGTACGCCGCTCTTACTTGCTGCGAAAACTAGTAATGACGGTCTGGTGAGAATACTACTTGCAAACGGCGATGTCAATCCAAATACTAGAGACAAAAATGGACGGACCCCTTTATCATACGCTGCGGAATCAGCAAAAAATTTACCAGAGCACTTACCGGAAAGGGTGTACGCAACCATCAAATTACTGCTTACAAATAATCGTGTCAACCCCAATATAGAGGATCAAAATGGTCGAGTGCCGCTATCATATGCAGCTGAAAAGGGGCATGAGGCGGAAGTTAGATTATTTCTTACGAACAGTCGCGTCGAGTTAAATTGCAAAGATCACAACGGGGATACGCCACTTTCCTACGCAGCAAGAAATGGGCATGAGGTGATAGTGACATTATTACGGCAACATGCTGCTTCTTAATCATTAATTCTACCCAAGGTACGTCGAACTATCTGCTATTTTGTCGTGAACATTCAGGAGCCAAATCTTTAGATCATGTCCTCGGAGTTAATTCAAACGCTCGGCAGCTTAGTTTCCCTCAAAACTTAACCACTAATTTCAATGTAGTTCTTTCAAACTCATCTACTATACTCGAGCAGCAATTTTCGATTCTTAAACCGCCCTTTCCAAGAGCTCCTTCTCTTTCTGATATATCGATCTTCGCGTTTGGGCCACGTCCAAGTGTCTTAGCAGTAAATGTCTGGCGCAAATCGGCTCTTCCGGATCCGACGGGGCCGTCGTCTTGTCCTGCCGCCTTTCCGCTTTTACTCTTAGAGGTGGCAGGAACAGTGATACAGATCCAACGTAAAAGAGAAGTGCGATTTCATGAATCTGTGTCAGCTGCTGAGCGAAAATTGGCGTCCAGGGCCGCCGGCGGTGGTAGCTAGCTGCAGCAGATTAAGCGAGCGTCAAGGGGGCGGGGAAATTTTAGACTCTCTTTAGATCACATTCACGACTTTTTTCTCTTGCTAAGCTTCTTATTCGAGGACGTTCTATTTTGAACTTGTTTAAGTCTGGCTATTTGTTAGAATTTGGCGCTATGATTAGTGCCGGAGAGGGGATTCCGAGCATACACAGGAACCTCGGTTGATGTTCCGCAGGATCATATTTACCCGGAATGGTCGATCTTTGAAAAATCCTGAAAACTTCGCTGTTTTTTGAAGCCTTAATTTCGATACATTTCTCCGTTTGCGGTGCGATTTCTCGGAATCGTTTAATTGTATAGATCCGCTATTTACCGGTGACCCACTTTTCCCCCTATAACCACATAGCCTATTAAACACACTGCAACACCAGCACGTTCTTGGGACTCAACTATGTCATGAAGTGTTCCAATCATTCTTTAAGTCTGTCTCTATTTGGCCGGTCTTAATTAACACACCTTGATTGACACTCTTTTCGGCCCGCCACCATCTTTCTCATACATGGATGCAAGCTTTTTCCACCAACGATTGACAACGTACCAATCTGGAGTGCAGGCGCCACAAAGCTTGAGTTTTTAGTGCGGTTTTCCGTGTCATTATATTGCCAGAATGGAGAATTATCCGACAATAGATTGTGTTTCGGCCTGCCTCCGAACAATGCCTCCAAACGGCTTCTGGGAGCCGCAGCTTCCAATCATTAATTATAAGAAGCTATCTCTACCCAGTGATCACTTCAGAGTTTTCCTTCACTTCACAAATCAAAACAGTTCGCTCAAAACTCAATTACTCACTCTTTCAAAATGAGGCTCTCTACAGCCTCCGTTACCGCAGCCCTCGTTTCTACCGCCTCTGCCCACGGCGGGGTTCTCTCCTACGACATTGGGGGCAAGACATACAAAGGCTTCGCTCCTTACACACCTGCCGCTGGCCAGTCAACTATCCAGCGAGAATGGGACAGCTTCAGCCCAATTACAGACCCAACCCTCTCAACAATGCAGTGTAATGACAACGGCTCACCCGGCGCCTTGGTCGCTACCGTCGCTGCCGGCTCAAAAGTCATCGCGTACTGGAACAATCCTTGGACTCATACTGTTGGTCCTATGGTGACTTGGATGGCCAACTGTGGAGGAGACTGCAAGTCCTTCAAGCCCTCAGGGAATGTCTGGTTTAAAATCGACCAAGCGGGCCTCATATCTGGCACTCTGCAGACTGGTCTGTGGGGATCAGGACAAATGGTCAAGCAGAATAGCACTTGGACATCTACTATTCCGAGCAACTTGAAGCCTGGGAACTATTTGCTTCGTCATGAGACGATTGCTTTGCATACTTCCAATGCGCCCCAGTGGTATCCTGAGTGTGCTCAGTTGACTGTTACTGGGTCTGGCAGTGGTGTGCCTGGCAGCTCGTACCTAGCTGCTATTCCAGGAGTGTATAAGATGAGCGATCCGGAGATTAACATTGATATTTATGCGAACAGCCAGCAGGGTGTTACTAAATATACGATTCCTGGCCCTGCTGTCTGGACCGGTTAGATGCTTGGGGTTTAGATGTACTCCTTAATTTCTTGGCGGATAACATGGACACAAAATAATGACAAAGATAGAATTACTTGGCTCTGAAAGTATTTTGTCTGCTTTGTCTATGCACATATATATAGAGATGAATCGTAAAATAGCAAATTAGGGCGGCGGTCTCCTCGCTCGCCGTTTTACTAGACGAAATTGAGTCTAACACATGCATATCTTTCCCACCGGCAGAGACCGCAAGTCCTTTACGCCTACTGAAAACACCGAGCTCAAGATCGATCAAATCCCATTCAGGATTTAATACTCGTCTGACGAAAAGAGGACCATAATAAAGGTTAAAAGCTGGAGGAAGACAGATAATAATCGCGGTCGTCCAAGAAAATATTTTCGCTATCTTGAGCAACTAGCCTTTTTGTCAGATCGTGTCTTGATTTTACATTTCTTGAGATACTCTCTTCGTTTTAGTTGACACTTCAGTCTTCGAATTGGTTGCTTTTTGGAAGTTTTTGATGTCCCATCCTCGATTTCAGAAGGAACTCGACTTATTATCGCACTTTCCAGGCGCCAACTCATACGGGCGAATTGAACTAATACTTATTACAATCCATTCAATTCTCTTCTATGTCCTCGCAATCTAAGAATTCTGGAAGGCCCAAGTCACAAAAGCTGATCTTGAAGCGTTCGGGTGCGTGGATATACTTACGTCAGGAGTGAAGTCTAGTAAGCTGGTTTTTCGGTATTTGGAGCCGCAATTAAAATTTAGTCCCACTACTAGAGGCTTATTGCCTGGCCAATGAAAATCAAAACTTTTTGATTCGCTTGGTGAGTTTTTTCTAGTATTCGTCTAGCGCCCGTCCATGTCGCTCGAAGTGGAGGCCAGGAAAACTGTTTAAGTCAGCTACGGTTAGCATTATGTGTCATCCGAACATCGTGATGATCGTGTTCTTTCGATATTTTAAAGTCTCCTTCAATCTTCTTCACCTTCAACAAAAAAATTCTTTTGGTATCAATAGTTCCACTTGAGTTAATCTTCGAGACCTGGATCCAAAACATCAATTTAGCTTCGAACGAACTGGAGCAATTAAGGACCATACCGAACGAGAGAATTTGGATATCTCAGTTCAGAATCAAAAAGGTATATTTCAAATTATCGCGACATTTAAGACACATTTCAAAGCTAATGCAGGAGGTGCAGGACGCATGAGGCTGAAGAGCTGCATGTGACCAAATGTTGCTTCCGCTTATTTTTACGCTCTGTTCCCTGTTTCTCAGACATCCAGCCTCGCTACTCGAACCACTCCTCACTCCACAACATATCTTAGCATTTAGCTCAGAACACCTAATCAACATGCCCGGACAAGTTTCCATTGCCCAAAGACCACGGCTTGAAGCTGAGAATGTCACGAGGCCGCAAGCATCAACCTTGATGAGCCTTCCGGGTGAATTATTCCAAGAGATAATCGACGAGATGGTGAGCGTGGTGAAAGTGAGGGGCACGACAAATTTGAGACTAGTTAACAGTGAGTGAAGGTGTATAATTTATAGAGTCGATATTTAGTGACTTACACAGAGGCTTTCGACAACCAGGTTGTCTATTCGGTGTTCAAAGGTGGGCACATTCACAAGAAACATATCCTCGACGGTCACTGCCGGAAATGCCAAATACCTGGGTCCCTACTCACAAAATTCTTGATCATAAAGCTGGAGACTGTCCGTGGGCAAGAAAGCCATTTGGGGCATGTTGTGAACGAGACCGTTGATCGGTTCGATCACCTTCAAAGAATATGCGGTTCGAAAAGCCTTTCAAGACAACAGAATACACATGTTTTGCTTGGAATTGTGGCTGAAGCTTTACCTGCGGGCAAGATTCTGCGAGTTGAAGAACCCAACGAGGAAGATGAACCCTTTGTTCCGGACGTTAGTCCAGTATCCGATTCCTCTGACGAGGGATTGGCTGAAGCAACTTTGGTAATTGACCGGCAAAAGAAGCAGCTGTTTGAGAGCAATATATTACAGGGCATTATAGCACTCGCTGCTGCTGTTGGAGACATCGCTGCTATTGAAGGATCACTCGTCCAAGGTAGTGAGCTTGATTCAGGCAGCGAGCATTTCACCACCGCAATCCATGCAGCATCAAGACGCGGTCAAGTAGAAGCTGTGAAAATGCTTTTAGAAAAGGGGTCCGAAGCTCATCCCCTACATACCATTCGCAGCACACCACTCGGAGCGGCCTGTTTTGGCGGACACGAGCAAGTTGTCAGATTGCTCTTGAATGCGCGAGGCAAACCCCTGCCCTTCTCAGAATCTCAACTCGATGCAGCTATCAGACTGGCATTAAAAGGCGGAAACCCCGAGCTTGTTGACGTGTTTCTTGAAGAATGCAAAGCTATAGAGGACAGAACAGACCATAGGTTCGTCATCATCTCGGAAGAGGAGATCTTGCTTATAGCAGCCAATTGCGGAAGCGAGGAAATTGTCAATAAGATGCTAGATGAGGACGTAGATATTGACGGAGTTGGGACGAGAGAGGGTAGAATTGCCTACATGAAGAGTCCTCTTGAGCTTGCTGCCGCCGCTGGACGATTGAATATTGTCAAGTTGCTGCTGAAGAGAGGAAGCAGCAAAGAGATTGACAGATACCACAACGCATTTGTGCTGGCCGTGCGAGAGAGGCGTGATGATGTGGCGCGCTATTTGCTTCAGGACGGAGCAAACATCAATCATGTCGCTCCGAGGCCAAATCACTGGCGGCGTCGAGGCAGCGCTCTCATGACGTCGTGCTCACACGCGGACAAAGAAATGGTAGAGTACCTGCTGAGCAACGGTGTGGATCTCTCTGCTGTTGTAGAGGGCAGTAAAGAGAACCAGGGCTCGTGTGCGTTGACATCAGCATGTCGTCGGGGCCATACAGAGATTGCACGGTTGCTCATCAATGCCGGGGTGGACCCTAACAAGGAACAATGGACAAGAGGGAAGGGAGGAAGATCAAATTTGTATTATGCAAGGAAATCTGAGCAGCCTGGAATCGTGAAGGCGCTGCTGGAACTTGGCGCAAGGGAGTAGATCCTGGTGCTTGTTTTCCTTTATGGTTCTGGACATTTTAAATTTTTGTCTTCTTGGGAAAGGTGCTCTGGACATCATTCGTGGGTTGGACATGGGCATATTGATTTTGACTATCTTCACTCGTTCATCGTTAGGTATGCAAGTATGAATTGCCTTGCAACTCACGCTACCAGGGAATAAAACCCTTTTCAAACGTTCTCATCTGCCTTGTCAACATGCTCCTCAAGAGCTGCCTCCTTCTCGACTGCACTGATATGCTGACCAGTCAACTGTGCCTCAATCTGTCTCATCCTCTGTTTCTCCTCATGGGCAGCCGTGTCTCCAAACACGGCATCCATGTCCTCCAAAGTTTTACCCCTCGTCTCGGGGACAAAGAAGTAAACGAACCCAAGGGCGATGAGTGAAAAGGCGGCAAAGAAGATGTAGGTACCCCAAGTGATGGTTTCGAGCATATCAGGGGTAACCAACCCAATGATAAAGTTACACATCCAAGTGGTAGAGGTGGTGATCGAGATAGCTTTGGAACGAATTGCCAGATTAAATATCTCGGAGGGTAGGACCCATCCTATTGGAGCGAACGAGTAGGAGAAGTTGATGTCGTAGATATAGATGAAGGCAATACCTACCCATCCTGCAGCTTTATTGTTCACAAGGTCATTTCCATATCTGCCGATGATGGCACCGACAATGACGAGAGAGACGGTGTCTCCGAGCGCACCTGCCATCAGGAGTGGACGTCGCCCAAGCTTGTCGATCAAAAACAGGGCTGGCAGCGTGCTGAGAGTGTTTACAATGCCGTATACTCCAGTTGCAAGCAACGAAGTCGTGTTGCCACTGAGTCCCAGTTGTGCGAAGATGGTAGGCGCGTAGTATATCATAGCATTACATCCCATGAATTGTTGGAAGAACATGATGCAGCATCCAATAGCCAGTCGCTTGAAGCTTGATTTGTTCGTCAACAGCCCCGAGTATTGAGACATTTGAAGTCGCAAAGCAGAAACGCCTGGATATTGTTCCCTGATGACTTGCAATTCAAATTGAGCTTCGGCACGGATTTCCACATACTCCGCGAGCAATACTGGATCATCAGGTGGCTGACGTCTGAGCTTGGAAAGAGTGACAATAGCTTCGTCGTCTCGATCTTGCTTCACCAGCCATCGAGGAGACTCGGGAAAGAAGATCATCCCGATACCCAAGAGCAGGCCAGGCAAAATCTGCAGCGCGAATGGAATGCGCCACGAAGCGTCACTTTGCCCCGTACAGCCATTCGGGCCCACATCAGTTCGAGGATCGAAGGTTCTGCTTGCAGAAGTTCCACCAGTGAATGGAATGTCTGGTGCACATCGAGTGCCGCCGATATAGTTGGTACCATAATCGATCCAGAAACTAAACAAGATGCCAAGCGTGATTGCCAGCTGCTGGAGAACCACAATACCGCCTCGAATTTCTGGCAGGGAAACTTCGGCCATGTACAAGGGTACCACCATTGTCAGAACACCGACCGCCAGTCCTGCAATTGCTCTTCCCGCGAAGATCATGGGAGCATTGACTGCCCCTGCTTGAATGGCCGAACCGATCGTGAATATAACTACGGCTGAAATGATTGATTTCTTTCGCCCGAAACGGTCTGCGATGGGTCCATTGACCAGAGATCCAAACCATGCAGCTGAAATATATTAGATTTGTGGGCATTCGCGACGATCCGGGATATTCATACCAAGAAGTAATGTTGAAACGAACCAGCCCTTAAACCCACTGTCAAGGTAGATTCTAGGGAACTTGACGCCAAATGATTCCATAGTCAAAATCCCCGAGATCACTCCTTGGTCATATCCAAAGAGGAAACCACCCAAGGACGAGAACTATTTTGAGCATTGTCAGCTGTTTTTCAGTGACAGCAAATCGAAAATGGAAGTACAACTCACCAAGGCAACACCAAATAGATAGGGATTGGCAACTACGGTTCTATAGGTACTTTTCCTGGGCCTCTGTTCAAGACCTTCCTCGACCGAAGTCACTTGATGATCCATTTGGGACGCCATCTCGACAATTTCTGAATAAACGAGGCTATCTTGATGTCGACGGGCCTGCCTGATACCGCAACGAAAAGCATCGAATTCGGGTCACGACTCGGCCTTTATTCTTCATCCCAACCCCACTTTGGCAAACATATCAACCCCATGTTTGAGTCGCACCAAAGAAATTGTTCGATACCCATGACTATTCGCGCTATATTTGGCGCTACGGACGACTGTCACCCGCTCCCCGCAGAGTCAGCATGGGGTAAAGATCCCCACAGCGACTGAAAGCAGCTAAGATGTTGCGAATCATTGTTCGTGTAAAGCCGAAACTGGGCCGACTTCGGGATACCCAGTCGGGCAAAGAAACATGACTCGTGAACGTTTTTGACGAGGTAGGTTGTAAGATTCTGGTCTGTGTGAAAATTCAAAATTAGTGTCAAATATAATAAGCTCAAGGTCTGCACTGATATTTTAGCGTCGAAAGGGGGAACACCCCACACGTGACCAGAATCTTCCCCCTCTTATTCCCTTTAAATCTAGGCGAGTTCATCAAGGAGCTTCTTTCTTTGTCGATAGCATCAAATTTTCTATTCTCCAAAGTTCATTGTAACAAAAACGAGGTTTTAGTTAAAGGGTGCCTCGTCCGTGCTTGCCACACTATTCGGGGACCTCATCTCGGACTAATCTTGAGAATTGAAAACAAAGCGTCTTTCTTGCGATTAAAGAAATTTAATTTCTATGAGAAAACATGTTAATATATCCAACATTCACATTGCAATATACAGAAGAAAAATATACACACACGTGACGTCATAACCCAGCCTCCCAATGCCGGTCTTCCGAAGCACTAGCTATGCGGCTCGAAACAAAACCACTTTCACTCATTCAGCCTCAAACTTACCCTTCTGCAAATGCCAATCGAATCATCTTATACATTATATATATCCCATGAAGTCTCCCTAACAGATGGAAAATGGAGAGGCTGCGGAACCGCAGCGCCGGCCCCGATATGTCGGTGAAGACCTCTCACCGACAACCACCCGGGAGCTGAGGGGATTCTACGCCTACGGACTTGCTGCTGAGGTTTTTGCTATCTGTGGTGTTGGTAAGCCCTATGGCTAGTATCTCCAAGAAAAAAAGCCAAAAGCTAACTTGATTTTCAGGCTCCTTCCTTCCCGTGACCTTAGAGCAATTAGCTCGAGAGCGGGGTGTGTTGTGGTCAGATAAGACTACATCATGTATGGCAAAGCAGGCTGCTGGAAAGGGAGTTGAGACGGCGACGAGGCTGATGAGGAGAGCGGCTGAGGAAGATAATAATCAGTGTGTTGTTCATGTGCTGGGGGCTGAGATCACGACGTCCAGTTTTGCGATGTATACTTTCTCCATTGCCGTGTTCGTCCAGGCTTTGGCGTTGGTTTCTTTCAGCTCAGTTGCTGATCATAGTAAGTTGCGAGATAGACTTTGAGGCCTAAAACTAATATCGTTTAGGCAATTACCGAAAGAAGCTGCTGCTTGGTTTTGGCTTCACGGGTGCCACTTCCTCGATGCTGTTCCTCCTAGTTGTACCAAAGATATTCCTCATTGGATCTCTTCTAGTCATCGTAGGAGTAACATGCCTCGGATCTTCCTTCGTTATTCTTAACTCCTTCCTACCCTTACTCGTGGCCAATCACCCGCAAGTCCAAAGTCACCAAGGCCAAGACGTTCCGATGGAGCCCCTCTCCCCAGAATCCCGCTACCACGACTCCTCCAACCAAGATTTCTCAACCTCAAAATCTGACTCCTCATCCCTGAAACTCTCAACCCAAATATCATCCAAAGGCGTAGGAATCGGCTACATAGCCGCAGTATTCGTCCAAATCCTCAGCATCCTCCTCCTATTCCTCCTATCCAAAACCAGCGTCTCATCCACGCTACCCCTTCGTCTGGTCTTATTCCTAGTCGGGGTATGGTGGTTCGTGTTCACGATTCCTTCATCAATCTGGCTTCGCGATAGACCCGGTCCCCCTCTGCAAACCGGAATTTCGAAAACGTCCAGATTGCGTTCTTGTCTGGCGTATATTTCTTTCGCCTGGTTATCGCTCTGGAAAACTCTGAAAATAGCCATCAAACTCAGGCAAGCGGTCATCTTCCTCATCGCATGGTTTCTCCTCTCCGACGCAATCGCTACTGTATCCGGCACAGCGATCTTGTTCGCGCGAACAGAGTTGAAAATGGGAACAGTAGCCATAGCCCTCCTTTCCATCACAGCCACTTCATCCGGTATTGCAGGCGCTTTTATCTGGCCTATAATATCACGCCGCTATGCACTCAAGACGAATATGACGATAGTAGCATGCATAGCACTCATGGAAATAATCCCCCTCTACGGTCTCCTAGGTTTCATCCCCTTCGTCAAATCCTGGGGCGTAGGAGGGTTGCAGAAATCATGGGAGATTTATCCCCTAGCATTTATCCACGGTTTCGTCATGGGCGGTCTATCAAGTTATTGTAGATCTTTCTTTGGGTTGTTGATACCGCCAGGCAGTGAAGCGGCGTTTTATGCGCTGTATGCTATCACGGATAAGGGGAGTAGTGCTGTGGGACCGGCGGTTGTGGGGGTTATTGTTGATGCGACGGGACAGATACGGCCTGCGTTTTTGTTTTTGGCGGTATTGATTGCGTTGCCGGCGCCGCTGATTTGGATGGTTGATGTGGGGAAGGGGAGGGAGGATGCGGAGAGGATGGCGGGGATTATGAAGAAGGGTGGTGATGGGGAGGAAGTGGATGTTCATGAGAGGGGCGATGAGGAAGCGGAGGGTCTGATGAGGGATCATGATTAGACGAATTTATTAGGTTATGAAACTGATGAGTTGTACATACAGATAGGGAGCTATATTATTACATGAATTCCTTAACCATCTCTTCACAAATACCCCATAGTCTCTCCCCAGTTCCTCTCTCCTTCAACCCCTCGAAGACCTCCTTGCTCCCCTCTCCCCACCGTCCCCACGGGAGAATATATGACCCATTCCTCCCTCCCTGCTCAAGCATCTTCTCCTCTCCCTCCCCAATATCCCCGATCCCAGCAAACAATTCCGTCAACGCCCCAAACCTAGGCTCCTTCCTCAACAGCCCAAAAACAGCATTAAACCATCCCGGTAAATGTTTCTGCAGCCCTGTACTCAATGCTCCAGGATGTAAACTTAGGCTAATAATTCCCCTATCATGATACCGTCTTGCAAACTCATGTGCTTGCATAACATTCATCGCTTTGCTTTGTCCATACCTCTCTATCTCTTTCCTTGAGCCCACTTTCTCTGTCTTGTCAAGATTGATATCGTCCCATGCCACACCGTCAGGGGGAGGTGAGGCTCGGTGCGCGGATGATGAGACGAAGATTACGCGGACTGAGTTCTTGGGTGTGAAAGGGAGAGCGGCTGTGTTGAGGACGAGGGGTGTGAGGAAGTGTTGTAAGAGAAAGGGTGCCAGGACGTTGATTCCGATTTGTTGATGGTAGCCTTGAGCCGTGGTCTCGTTGGGGTCGGAGGGCACCATCGTTCCAGCGTTGTGCCAGATGATGTCCAGTCTTTTCTCCTTTGACAGGAACTGTTCGGCGGTTGCTTTGACGGTACTGAGGTCTGAGAGATTAAGAAGCAGATATTGGATCGAGCCTGAACCAGCTTTGACTTGCTGGGACGGGTGAGGCGAGGAAGTTTGGATGGATGAGATGGCTTTCTGGGCTGAGGATTCTGTTCGAGATGTGATGTAGACGCGACCATTGAGATGGTACAGGGCTTTTGCTAATTCGAAGCCGATTCCCGCTGAGCCACCTGTAATGAGAAATACTCGTCCTTCCTGCGAGGGGATGTCCTTTTCAGTGAAAATTGGGGAGGGTGGAAACATCTCACTCCATGTTGCTGCCATCTTGAGAAAGGATATGAAAAATTTCAGGAAAAGCAAATTGCAAAGAGGAAATAGGTAGAGAAGAAAAGTGGTTCAACACAGCAAGAAAATAACAAGACAGAAAGAAATACGCCAAAGATATAGAAAAGATCATTGCCATCGCCGTCGAGATTGATCGCCGAGGCAAATTGGAGTCCCTTGAGGGAATCGTTTTAAGTCACTTCAAGGATATACACCACGATTTTCTGAAATATTGTCAGCAGGTAACATTTCCTGTCTCTATCAAATATGGCCATTTGATGTTATCGAGAATTGGAGGCGACGATGAGGTTGAAAAAGGGCAGTACAGGGGCTGAAGCCTAAACTCATTCCGTCTCTAGCGCTGTCAGCAGGTCGCATTAGCGAGAAACAGGGGGGGATTTCAGCGCCCGGAGTTAGGTAAGCTTACTCTTAACCCACGAGACACTGGGCGGACAAGCATCAAGACCGCAATAAAAAGTCCAGTGTCAGCACATTGCATCTCTCGCTCCCTTTCATATCACTTCCTCAAGCGTTTGTCACTAAAGTATACCCTCAGAGCCAACTCGTAATTTAAAAATGGAGAAAGATACAACTCTCCAAAAGTTCATCAACCCCTCAGGAATAGAAGTGCGACCCATGCTCGAGCGACCCGAGCTCCACACCAAAGAAGAAGACTGGACGGGTAAAACAAGTACCGCTCTGCGTCGAAAGCTGCAGAACCGCCTCAATCAAAGAGCTAGTGAGCCCTCCCCACCCGCATATCTACTTCCTGGACTCACTAACGATTCGCCAGAGCGACGGCGAGCTCAGGAGCTGCAACACTCATCGGCCGCTGAAGCTCAAGGGGCCAAATATGATGTATCCGTAGAAGTACTAGTTCTGCGCCCCTCCCGCATATCAAATATCTGCATCGAGCCCTCGAAGCGGAGATGGGTGCTTGAAGCAGCGGATTTCTCATCGTTCCTGAGTCCTGAAACACCACTGTCTGCAGACCATAAACTACTCACGCTTCTGCATTTTAATCTTATTCGTGCATTGACGAGGATTACGTTGCTGCTGGGCGTGAATCCCGATGACATGTATAAAGATATCGAATCGCCGTTCCATGATGCAGCTTCTAACTTATCCTTGAGTGTACTACCGCCTACGCTCAGGCCAACACAGATGCAGCTTAGTGTACCGCATCACCCTGAGGTGGATGTTTTTCCGTTTCCGCAATTCAGGGATAACATGATTCTGGGGGAGGGCTTGTATGATGATGTTGAGTTTTGCCAGGATTTGGTGTATGGTGTGGATGATGGGAAGGGTGGGGAGAGGAAGGTGGATCAGAGGAATTGCGCGAAGATGTCGACTGGGGGAAGGACGGGGTTGATTGTGTGGAGTGATCCCTGGCTGCAGAGTAGTTGGGAGGTGGAGCCAGATTTTGCGAGGAAGTATAGGAAGTTGTTTGAGGGGTGTTCGGAACTAATTGATGGTACTAATCGCTGGCGGGCGAGTAGGGGTGAAGAGCCGTTGGATTTGAGCGAATGAGTTGCCAAATGCCCACTTGATTGGAAATTAGAATATGGATCCATTCCCGTATGAAATTCCCCTCGGATTCCCAGTTGAAAACGAGCGCTCTAAAACTTGCAGCTGGAAGCAAGAGCTACATATCGTAGGGGCAGCTGTGACGGAGATCCCACGCGGTAGATTTGATTGGAAAGCTCTTACCCCACTTGGGAAGGCTGGAACGCTGATAAATATAAATTGGGACTCAAAGCCGAAGACACGAAAGAAGGAACGAAGCAGAAAGAACTACTGCAGGCAAGCATGCGTCAGATCGCACTTTCTCACATTGGCGCAAAATAGCAACGGCTCGATATTCAGTCGAGGCGTTCTTTCATAGACTAAACTGTTCGTCCACGATTATCCTCTTCTTTCGGAAATGCAGATTCCAAACCAAGTGCTAAAGCCACCACTGTGTCACCAAACGCCAACCAGACCCCAAACCAACACTATACACATACTCCCATCCCCCAATCATTCAAAATTACAAACAATAACATACCCCAAAGAACTCCCAGCCCGGATACGCCACACAACCTTCCAACCCTCACACCACCAAAACCACAGCCCCAAAAAACCCAACCACAGCCCCAACCACACCCTCATTCCTCCCCGCCCCACCAGAACTAACACCTCCATCCGTAGCTAGCGCTTTCACTGGCTTCACGGTCCTTGTGCTAGCTAGCCAGATTATACTTGGTGTTGTGACAATGGGGATGGTCGGCTGTGTGCTGATTTCCTTCCCAGTTACCGAGTGGAGTGTGAAAGTAAGAGAAGACGTTGACCTTGCTTCCAGAGATGACACCGCAAGAGTGAGGACCAAAGACTGGCCTTTATCCCCATAGCTGGCGCAAGTTTTGGTCGTAGTTATCATGGGAGTCTGGGATGCAGTGTTGCCCAAGAGAGCGGGGTGAACGCAGGAGCAGAGTGTAAGTGTTGTGGTTATAGTGTGAATTGAAGGTGTGGAGGGTGAGTTGGGGCAGATGTCTATATATGTTGCTAATTCAAATCAGCCGGGAAATGGCGGTTAAAGAATGGGAAGAGGTGGCTTACTGGTAAGGACTGTGATATGGTATTGCGAAGGACTTGCTCCGTGGCCTTTGCCTATGCCAAAGACTAATGAGGCGGGGACCAAGGATGTTAGAGGTTCTGATTTTGTTGCTTTTTCGATGGGTGGAGATGGACATGAGGCGAATACTGTGGAGGTTATCTCCACAGTCTCCGGTTGTATATCTGATGGGTCGCCTCCTTGCCCTTTACCTAATACCGAGAACGCAGGCAATACACTCTTCAAAATGCCCGTCTCCGCAGAAGTGTCCAGTCTAGCTCGTGTTGTCTTCTCACCAACAGAGCACGCTCCTGCTAGATCACTACCCGCAACTGGCCCCGGCGGCACATCCTCATTTCTCCAAACGCTAAAAGCACGATACAACACCACATGCCTCGTTTCTTCCCCCTCGATATTGGCCTCTTCCTCATCATCCCTCCAGTCTTCCCCTCCACAAGCCTCCCTCACATCACCCTGACACTTCCAACCGCAGACAGTTCCATGCTCATGACTTCCAAGCTGCTCCGCACAATAACAATTTTCACCACGTAGACCAGCGAAGGCGTGAGAGACCCAGGCAGCGTGGCAGAGGGCTGGTTTCATGGTGGGGGATGTGAGGGCCAGTTTGAAGTTTGCGAAGTTTGAGGGGGAGGTGAGGCAGGATAGGTAAGCGAAGTTTGTGAGGAGGGTTGGTGAGTTTCGGGGGATTTTGTTGGGTGAGATTCGGGGTGGGGAGGTTGGGGTTGAAAGTTTTATTGACGAGGTTATTTTGGAGGAGAGTTTTGGGGTGGATCCAGTGGGCTTTTTCGATTCGCTCCGAGGGCTTGTTTGCGAGGAACTCTTCTTTGTGGAAGAGAAAGCTGACGAAGGCTCGGAGTCAGTTCGAGGTATAGTAGAAGATGCGGATTTTTTGACAGAAGACGCGTCAGAGACTCTGGGGGTTGTGCTTTGGAGCTTTGTGGAGATGGCGGATCTCTTCAATTCGGTCTGAGTTCTTCTCAGTGTTGAGGATCTTTGGTTTGAAGATGAGGCACCATCAGAGGTCTTCTTCCTTGCACTCTCAAACTTTGTGGTGGCGGATGTCGTCTTCTCGGAAGAATTAAACACTGTATTTTTCAGAGTTGAGGAAGGCGGTCCCAGCTGATAGACCTTGACATAATTGATACTCCAATATCTAATCAACTCGGTAAGCCATCATTCAACTTTTCGATAGAGCTTTGTACTTACGCATCTTTAAATACTGCCGGATTAGAAGCAACATAACCGGCACAAGATGGACCCAAAGCACTACAAGTCGAATCAGAACTCCAAACATTCCCGCCCCAATCCCCACAAAACGTAGTGTCAAAAATGAGACTCTGCTGAGAAAAATGACTATCCATGTCACAACTCCCTTGGAAGTTCGCCTGTGGAATACCCCAGGTATTGGGATCCGGCTTGCCGCTCAAGATGTCCACTGGGATATTCCCTCGCGGAAAGAACCAGATTTTGATGTGTTGGGATGTCCAGTCAGTAGCATACACACCTCCACCTATAGCGTTGAAAGATGTTCCATAGGAAGAATCGGTGGAAGCTGTTGTACCGCAGCCAGCATTGAAATTCGTGTTTCCGTCGCAGTTATTTGATTGTAGCGTTCCGCTTTGGCCACTGCCGGCAATTGTGCAGTTGGCAGATCTTGGGAGAGTCAGTGGTGTACGCGAAGACAGCCAAAGGTAGCTTACGTATGGAGCGACATGAGATTATTGTGATTGCTGTTGACGCCTTCGATGATGTCTATCTCGCCAGCGTTTGGCCAGTTCGGGCCTAGCATCCAATCTGCATCATATCAATTTAGTAGTAAGTTCGATTGGCCTTTGTTTTAGAAGCCTTGCACGTACACGAAGGCCAAGTCCCGCAAATTCCACCTGGCATATGAGCGATGTCTGCGATGAAGAGACCATGTGTCCAAGACTTCTTAGTACTGATTCTCACACTGTTTCTTCCTGGGCCAGAAATTGGGAGGAAAGTCGTATGGTCAACTCCCATATATGAACTGCCACCCGCACCCGGGCCTGCGAGACCAAGGTTGGCAGCATCTGCGCCGCTGACGAAACTGGAAGTGGTCAGTACTCATCTTGCTATATTTTGGAGAGAAGAAAACCATACTTGACGAAGCCATGGGTGGGGTCCGCGCCCTTAAGAGTTTAGCATTATGAATTTTGCCTCAAGACAGCAGGTGGTGTCATGGGCGGGACACTTACTGTGTAAAAGTCGAACCCCGCGAAAAAGGATGAACCTGAATAGGTCGTATCTAGTTGATATATGCTAGCTGCTCCTGGAGCCGGACTGAGTATTAACAGAATAGAAAGCACTGCCTTGCAGCGCTTGGAAAAGCTTAACGCCATTGTTGAACTACAGAAAATAGAGAACCCAAACGCACTTCAATGAAAATGACGAGAAAACTTGTGGTGTTGAAGCAGTATCAACATTGAAACCCTGGAGGTTGTTAGGGCGACTTGTGGAATGAGGAAAATGGCAAAGATGAGAATGCGTGTAACGTCTCACAGATCGATGCGCACACAGAAATGCCATACGGTACACACTCTGGTAGATTCAGGCCTGGTGCCGTGGTAACGGTCCTTAAGAGAGCGCTAGCTCATTCATTCTGTTCCAGGAGGGCTTTCCAACTTGCCCAGCCCGCACTCCCTCTCCAACCCCAGACGACAGCGTAATGTCGTGCAAGCATTTGCCATTCTTCAACTTCATCCAATCCTTCGAGTTTATCGACTCTTTCTTTCTCCGTAGGTGATATCCATTGGTTCCAAATTCGCTCTACAGTCTCCGCTTCTTGGCCCCCATCTGGACTTACGAATCCCAAATCAGACAGCCTCTGCTTCTGATCATGCAACGTTTTGTAAATCTTTACGGTTGGCATTGTGATATTTCTGGCTGCGAGATTCGCGACCATCATCTGTCCAAATGAATCGTCCACTCCAACCGGCTCATATAATATGATCCCCAACGACGGTATTCGGTCTGCGAACCACTTGACAACATCCCTCGCATTATCGACCTCTAAATAGCACAGGCAGCATTCGGATATGAGGAGTGTAGGAACGTCGCTCCGAATGCCATGAAAGGCATTCAATTCTTTAAATGATGGTGCGTAAGAGAGTCTCCGAAGATCAAGGGGATGGCAGCAGTATATTGTTTCTGTCTCCCCATCCCTAGTTTCTCTAAATCCCCATTCTGGTTCTGGATCAGGGTCTGGATCTCCTGTCGGTTTCTTGGGTTCAATAAATAGTGTGGCATTCCCATCTCCTTTTAATAAAGCTTCGTTATTCGATACGATGCGCGACTTGGTGGTACAAACCGAGGGGAAGTCGAATTCGTGGTATATTAGATTTCGGTGTTTGTTCTTTGCCCGCAGGCGGAAGTATCGCGTATCGGTGCCCGCACCAAGGGATATTATTTGCTTCTTCTGCGACGGGGTATTCGTCTCGGTCTCATGATGAGAAAGAAAGGCATTTATTAGAATATCGAGTGCGGAGGTTCGCGTATAGGTTCCTTGATAGAGCGTCAGTAAGGCAGCTTGCAGCTTGGTAGAGGAACGTAGTACCTCGATTAATTATTGGTAACCTGCGTGTTCCCGCACCGCTCACAAAGTAGGACGTAAAAGGGTCATCGAGATATCCTAGGGAAACGGCACTCAAGCGTGACACTGCAGCATCGGTATCTGTGGACTGGATATCGATGTCTTTGCGTTGTTGCGCTGGAGTTGCATTCCCCAGCTGGGAACCAGAGCCGCCGCCTCTTCGTCCTCGGCCAGCCCGAGACCGTGGTCTACCACGAGAAGTCAAGAGGTTGGGAATTTGCGATGCCGACATATTTTCTCGTCGGGATGGAGTAAGACGAAGCTGTAATCTGAATAGCTTCGCTGACGTATGTACGGTGTCGGTGCGCTGTGGGGCTTGACGATTGTGAAGCGGCCGCATGAGTGCATGTTCACTCAGAAACCAATCACTGTTGATCACGATGCACTTTGTCGAGAATTCTTGAACATTCACACTACCAAACCACAACAACAAGACCGTGATCACCTTTGCATTGCATGAAAGATACACAACTTTTCCAAAATCCAGTCCGCGGACGCAAGTGTTGTACGATCTCTCACCGCCTGAGAGTGGGGTTCATTTGTTCATTTCATCCCACGAAATTCAAGACATGGCTTCGCAAGCATGAGGGGGTCTTCTAGAATCCCTGATGGAAGCCGCCAAAGACTGGTACCGATATTGCACAGAGTACGAGTGTACCCTCGCACCACTTTCTTTTCATTCCTAATTTTCATCTCAGGATCTTGAGGTTTCTTGAGTTCTTCACAAGATCGAGGGCCCTCGACCGTGCAGCGCTCCGTGCCTCCCCTACAGTATCAAGCGATTCATGTCAGACGCCACCAGATCTGGCCAAGTCCCCCAGTGGTTCAACACTCGCCTCCGCAAAATGACTTCCGTGCGAGGAAGAACATTGGAATGTAGATGATGGCGCAGTTTCCTTATCACAACAACGCGTCAATAACAATATTTGGCGGAATGCGGGCGTTTCTAGGAGAAGAAAGTAATAGTAGGAGGCAAGGCCGTACCATAATGTCATCTACATGGTTATTTTCATACCAGTAACACAGCCAAACTCCCAGAGTAATACAAGACAGTCTATAATTGCAGCTTACCTGTAGTCATCAGGGTAATAGGGGGAAGGGACTCGGGCGCGCAGAAATTTTCAAAAAGGAGCAAATCACGACTTCTATTCTGGAGGCCCTCCGAAGCTATCGTCGCCACCAAATTTCTGATAAAAGGCGGCAATTCGCTTGGAGGCATCTCGACCGCTGTCAAATCACTGATTGTCAGTGACTGACATTTCAAGGAGGCTGGTCATTGGGGTCACTGGACTCGGGCTGCCGCGTGAAATCTTAGGTGATCCAGGGGTGCGGCGAGTCAATTTAGCTGGATCTGCATGAGGCCCCTCCTTCGCGCGCCCATTCGGTGTATCGCCGTTTACTAATATCAGCGTTCCCCAGTAATTTCTCCATCTGCACAAGCGTCAGGTACGAGATCGTTCTTAGCACCCGAATTAAGGTGGCCCTAACCGCTGCTGTGCATGGTTACCGAGGATATGAGCTCCATTATTGGACTGAGCCTAATGTTTCCAGCGCCTCTTTGGCCCGCTGTGTGATTGGCGACATGGTCCTTGAGATTGCGGCCAATTTCCCAGGGGTGACCTCGAACGAGTCGGCCGTGCTGCGGAGGCACATGGTTGGAGGAAAGGAGGCGTGGTCGGTGGACGTTACCAGGGGCACTCGAGCAGGTCTTTGCGGCGGCACGGTCTCTTGTTTCCAACTGTCGCCCTCATCACTACAAGCCGCCCCTTCTCAAACCTTCGTCGCTACCTCTGCTTCCTTTTTGCTTCCCCACGCTCGTTCCTCTGGCTGCTTCGCCATCACATTCTCTACCATCTTTACACTCACCGCAAGTCTTTCTTTTGGATCATGGGTCTTTGATAACCTGAAGGAATTACCAACACTCGTTTTCACCTTCGAAATAAGCGCAAAAATCGTCAATTGACATAAAAGTTTTGGGAGGCACGCGACTAGAAGAATCATCGAACACGGCAAGGTCTGGCCATAACAGATCCCTTTGCGATACACAAGATGAAGTTTTTGGATATTCAAGCCGCAATTGGTGCGGCGATTCTGGTTCTGTCGGAGGTTTGCGATGCGAAGCATGGTCACAGCTTGTCGCATTTGGACGTGCTGGGAAAGCGACACAACCACAGGAGGCTACATGCATCGCCAAAGGTCGAAGGCATTGAAGGTGGATTGACGAAGCGTGGAACTTGCGACTTTCCTTCCGATGCTGGCTTGTTCGCCGTGACTCCTGGATCGAAGAACGGGGGATGGGCACTGAGTCCTGATCAGGCTTGTACTGCTGGGAGTTATTGCCCGTATGCGTGCCCTTCTGGTCAAGTCATGGCACAATGGGATCCCAAAGCGACCTCGTACACCTACCCAGGTTCAATGGTATGCATGAATATCCGTGTTGGAAAGCCATGGTAACTGACTCTTCGCAGAATGGTGGGCTCTACTGCGACAACAATGGTAAAGTCAGCAAGCCGTTCCCCAACAAGCCCTACTGTGTCGACGGAACTGGTGCTATTGGAGTGCAGAACAACGCCGGATCTGGAGTCGCTTTCTGTCAGACAGTTCTACCGGGAAATGAAGCTATGTTGATTCCAACACACGTTGATAGCTGGGCGCAATTGGCAGTACCAGACCCAAGCTACTGGTGTAGTACAGCGGCTCAGTGAGTACAGTGATCTCTCGTTGAGATACCAAACTAATGTTTCTCAGTTACTACATCAACCCTCCCGGAGTTAGCGCTTCTGATGGATGTATCTGGGGTGATGGATCAAAGCCAATCGGAAACTGGGCCCCATATGTCGCTGGAGCCAACACGGACAGCAGTGGAAACACCTTCGTCAAGGTTGCTTGGAACCCAATCTACACCGGATGTAGTCTTTCTAAGACTCTTCCAACTTTCGGCGTGAAGGTTTCATGTTCTGGAAAAGGTTGCAACGGCACTCCTTGCTCTATTGATCCCTCAGTCAACGGTATGGGCGGTGTCACGAGCTCGGATCAGGCGTCAGGTGCTGGAGGTGCCAACTTCTGTGTCGTCACTGTCCCCAAGGGCCAGACTGCCAACATTGTTGTCTTTGAGGCCGGAAATTCCAACTCCGGTGGCGGTTCATCTGGTTCCTCGTCGTCCTCCAAGTCCTCAAGTTCCAGCCCTAGCCCTACACCAACACCAACTCCCACAACCTCATCCACACCTTCTCCAACATCAACTTCGACCAGCTCCACTTCAACGACACCTAGCTCCACATCGACGTCTTCAAAAATTTCAACGACAAGCTCATCATCGTCGATAATTTCCACCACCAGCTCGAGCAGTTTTAGCTCTACTAGCAGCTCGAGCTCGTCCAGCTCTTTGATCGTGTCGACTACTTCCAGCATCAACACGACCTCCTCAGCCTCCGCCACTCCCAGCAACTCTCCCCACATTCTCTTCGAGAACGTGACATCCTCAGCAATCATCACTCCTTTGGCTACCGGCACCGGAAGTGGTTCGGCCGCCAACAACACCGTACTCAGCACCGCCCCGACTCCATCCAACAAGAAGAACGGAGCCGAAGGAACCTTCGTCTCCGGCAGCACCATCATCTTCGGCGCTCTCTTCGCCATCGCCTCCACCTACCTCCTATAAGTCACGCCACCTGGCATACTTTTCTACTGTCCATATTCGCCCTCTTAAACGGCACAGCACCGTCCGATCAACCCCTTCCTCTTCTCGCCTCTATTTGCTTATATCACACTACCTAATGCGTCTGGCCTTACGTAATTTATATTATCACCACCCTCTCCGCGACATCCCTTGATCTCGGGAACCCTCCAAGCACGGCACACTGTACATTCACGCTGTCTGGAGCGAGCGCGCAACAACATCACCCAATTCTAAGATTTATGCACATATCGTTCACCCACGTTTTCCTGCTGGCTGGATCCATCATCAGCAGCTGGAGATACAAATTAACCTTGCGATGTTCTGAGCATATACCCCATTTTTGTGCTTTTTGTTCTGTTTGTTTTGTTTATTTAAACCTATTGATATATACGGAGTGTATTCAAGGCGGGAAAAGGTTACATTTACCCTATATACTATTTTTTTTTCCTTCGGGAAATCTTATTGTCTACTACAGGAGAGAGAAAGGGGGGAGGAGTTTTAGGCTCGCTTGAGCCGCTTTCTTTACGACGTCTATGTGTGTTATGAACAGCTTCATGTTCTGCTTCTTCTGGCGTGGTATTATGGTCAGGGATGAATTCTGAAAAGTGCACTGGGTTTGGATGTTTATTTGAGTGAATACCCTGTGTGTAGGTAGTCTTTGGTGGTAGTTGAGAAATAAAATTTTGATTGAGTTCATACTTTTGCCTGTTTTTTGATCCGTGACTATAAGATGCATACCTTGCATACTTATACTTATACTGATCGATATCTTATAGCTTAGGGTTATACCTGTCCCATAACTCCATACACCCGACCCTCTTTCCCGCCCCCGCATCTACTGCACATCAAGTAATTCCCTAGCCGCCAACGCCCTCGTCTCATCTTTCAACTAGAGAATCACCCCATCCTTCCGCCAATTATCCTCTCAACCTCTCAATTTCATTCACCCTCGCATTATCCGCTTCCACCCATCTATTACCCCTCATCAGCTCAATCCCCCCTCCCCTACTCCTCATCCCCCAACCTTTACCAAAACAAATTAATAAGGACGGAAGTAGATACTAACCTAGTATTCTCAACAAACCTCCCAAACTCACTATTCCCATCCCCCCCCCCCCCTCCCCCCCCCCCCCCCCCCCCCCCCCCCCCCCCCCCC
>Ga0247778_1000626_pt1 | contig 35995 bp, 26 predicted proteins | sample UWRJL049202B5_FD_179939 | JGI IMG/M metagenome (GOLD analysis project Ga0247778, IMG submission 179939) | Plant litter microbial communities from Arlington Agricultural Research Station in Wisconsin, United States - UWRJ-L049-202B-5 | ecosystem: Environmental > Terrestrial > Plant litter >...
GCCCAGGGCTATTGCGCGGCCCGGGACAGGCTCTTCCAGTTTGAGATCTGGCGGCGCCAGGCCACCGGAACTCTGTCGGAGATCCTTGGGGCCCGGGCCATCAACAACGATATCGGCGCCCGGCTCTTCCGCTACAGGGGTGATATGAAAACAGAACTGGACCATTATCATCTCCGGGGAGCAGCTATTATCACCGCCTATGTCCAAGGGGTCAACAGCTATATCGCCGCTGCCAACCGGCATCCGCAGCAACTGCCTATTGAATTTAGATTGCTGGGGATTACCCCCGGCCCCTGGACCCCGGAGATTGTCATCTCCCGCCACAACGGCATCCGCACCAATGCAGATCAGGAACTGAATATCGGGATGGCCGTCAGCCGGGTAGGGGATGCGAAGGTCAGAGAGCTGATGTGGTTTCCCGCAAAGGATCCCCTGCTGCAGCTGGACAGCGCGATCGACGGCAGTCTCCTGTCCGCCAGGATCCTCGACGCCTACACCGCATCCCGCCAGGATCCCGTCTTCAGCACGAAAGATCTCGCGGGCGGCCCCTCTCTCAGCGGTCCTGTTCATACAACCTCCAACCTTCCCGAGGGCAGCAACAACTGGGTCATCGCCGGCAGCCGCACGGCCAGTGGCTATCCCATACTGGCCGACGACCCGCACAGAAAGATCGCCCTGCCTTCTCTCCGGTATATGGTACACCTCGTAGCACCCGGGTGGAACGTCATCGGCGCCGGTGAACCGGAGATCCCCGGCGTCAGCATCGGCCACAACGAATATGGGGCCTGGGGTATCACCGTCTTCGAGACGGATGTTGAAGACCTCTATGTCTATGACCTGAACCCATCCAACCTCCGTCAATACCGATATAAAGATAAATGGACGGACATGACGGAAATCCGGGAGAACCTACCGGTGAAGAACGGCCGATCGCTGGACATCATGCTCCGTTATACGATACATGGTCCGGTGACCTATATCGACAGCGTCCATCACAAGGCCTATGCCGTTCGCTGCGCCTGGTTGGAACCGGGTTGCGCACCCTATCTATCCTCCCTGCGCATCGACCAGTCGGACTCCTGGACCAGCTTCAGGACAGCGTGCAGTTACAGCCGCCTGCCCGCCCTGAACATGGTATGGGCTGACAGAAAAGGAAATATCGGTTGGCAGGTAGTGGGCGCCATCCCCGTCCGCAGGAACTTCAGCGGCCTGGTCCCCGTCTCCGGTGACGGACGATACGAATGGAGCGGCACACTCCCCGTTCTGGAAAGACCACATATCCTGAACCCGAAAAAAGGCTTCTGGGCAACGGCCAATCAACAATTGACCCCTCCCGCATACCAGCACTGGGACGCAATGGGCTACACCTGGCCCGATGCATTCCGCGGCGACCGCCTGAACCAGGTATTGGCCGGCGACACAGCCTGGACTGTCGAAAAGATCGCCAGGCTGCAGACCGATTATTATTCGACGCCTGCCAGTCTCCTGATCCCTCTGCTGAAAGATTGCCCCCTGACCTCACCTCTGGCCATCAGTGCCCGCGATCTTTTGTTGCATTGGGACTTCATCATGGACCGCCACTCTGTGGCCGCCGGCATTTATGACAGATGGGAGCGGGAGATCATCGCTGCCGCATCGGCAAGCCTCATGCCTCTTTCCATCCGCGGTCTCCTGAACATCCAGCTGACAAAGATCATCGGCTGGGTGCGCTCCGCCGACACGATCTTCGGAAAGGATCCGCAGAGGGCCCGCGACCGTTTTGTCAGGGAGACCTTTGAATCAGCGGTTGCAGCACTCCGTGAGAAACTGGGCGACTCCCTGAACACCTGGGCCTATGGCCAGGATAAATATAAACATAGCCAATTCACCAATCTCCTCAGCGCACTGGCAGACCCCGGCTGGCAGGAAAAAATGAATACCACTGCTCTCCCCAGGGGCGGCAATGCCTATACCATCGGCGCCACCGGCAACACGGACAACCAAACCTCGGGCGCCAGCTTCCGCATTATCGTGGACGAGGGAGACTGGGACCGTTCGCTAATGATCAATTCACCCGGCCAGTCAGGCAACCCAGACAGCCCCCATTACAAAGACCTCTTCGCAACATGGGCCAATGACCGCTACTTCCCCGCCTGTTTTTCCAGACCCAAAGTTTTGTCGGTAACCCGGCAAACCCTGCTGCTGCGGCCATAATAATTTTTTATAACTAGTTGGTAGTTAATTTACTATAAGCAATAGGTTGATCGGAGATGCCATTCCCCGGACCTCGAAAAATAATCTTGTTCTACAAGTGGTTGAAGTCCAATAGTGTAAGTATTTTCTGGAATTTTCGGGTACGATTTTCCCCTTATCGGCGTTTATAGTAGGACCCTGATCCGTCATCCATACCCTAAACTGAAAACAATTCTATGAAACACATAGATTACCTGTATTTCAACATCTATAACTATTTCTATAGGAGTAGTTTGGATAGTCAAAATGCAAATGCCCGTATCCAGGCCATGTACCTGTTCTCCCTCGGCCTGGGAGGCTGGCTGCTCTTGCTGGAGTCAGTCTATTTACACCTGATCAAACATGCCCGTTTTACCTCTCCCTTATCGTCGATGATATTCGCGACCTCCCTCTACCTGCTGACAGCAGTGCTGTTCAACTATATCTTTATCATAAAGGATCGCGACCAGAAGATCTTCGGGAAATATGAGGAGCTCTCCAATCAGAACCCGAAACAGAAGATTCATTTCATCGTTTCGATAATCATATTGCTGTTGCCTTACGCAGGACTCGTATCCTTTGCCGTATTTTTTCCAAGGCATAGCGAATAGCTGACCCGGTATCTATTGCATCCTGGTACAGTACGCAATGGATCCTGACCGGCATTTACAGCATCGCGGCCAGGTATTTTGCTGTGCGGCTCCCGGTCACGCCGGCAACCGCCGGTGGGGTGCCGGCCGCTACTATTTTGCCTCCTTCCTCTCCGGCGCCCGGACCGATATCGATCACCCAGTCGCTGGCAGCGATCACATGCATATCATGTTCCACCACGATCACCGTATTCCCCGATGCCACCAGTCCGTCCAGCTGGAACATCAACCTCTCAACATCCGAAGGATGCAGCCCCGTCGTTGGCTCATCCAGGATATATAAGGTATTCCCATGTTGATTACGCTGTAATTCCGTCGCCAACTTGATACGCTGGGCCTCGCCGCCAGACAGCTCCGTTGCCGGCTGCCCCAGCCGGAGATAACCCAGCCCTACCTGCCGTACCGTGTCCAACGCGTGCCGCACCGGTCCCTCTTCCGAAAAAAAAGTCCAGGCCGCATCGACCGTCATATCCAACACTTCGGCAATATTTTTCTCTTTATACAGAACTTCCAGGATCGTATGATGGTACCGCGTTCCATGACAAGTAGGACAGGGCGTATAGACACTTGGCAGGAACAACAGCTCGACCATCACAAACCCTTCTCCCAGGCAATGCGGACAACGGCCCTTGGCAACATTGAAGGAAAAATGACCCGCATTGTATTTCCGCTTCTTCGCGATCCTGGTTTCCGCAAACAGCTTGCGGACATGATCGAAGAGACCGGTATACGTAGCAAGATTGGACCGGGGTGTACGACCGATGGCTTTCTGATCGACCGTCACCAGTCGCCTGATGGATTGCATGCCGTTAATGATCTTTCCTCCGGTTGGGATCTTTTCTTCCTGTAGAAGATCGCCCTCTTCAGAAGCCTCTTCCAACGCGGTCTGCCCGAGCTCTGCTGCCACCAGTTCCACCAGCACCTGGCTAACCAGGCTGCTCTTCCCGGAGCCCGACACGCCCGTGACACTCGTGAACACACCCAGCGGAAAGGAGATCGACAGATCATGCAGATTATTCCGAGTCACACCAGTCAGTTCCAGCCAGCCCCGGGCCGCCCGGTACGCCCCCGCTTTCAGGACCGGCGCGTGGTCAAGATACTTCCGTGTCACCGAGGCCTCGACCCGCCGCAGCCCTTCCGGGACACCGCTGTAAAGGATCTCTCCTCCGCCGGCCCCGGCGCCGGGACCCACATCGACGATCCAGTCCGCATGACGGATGATATCGATCTCATGCTCCACCACGAACAAAGAATTGCCGGAAGCCTTCAACCGGTCCAAAGCCCGCAGTAAGGCCTCCGTATCGGCCGGATGAAGCCCTGCCGAAGGCTCATCCAATACATAGACTACCCCAAACAGATTTGATCGGACCTGGGTGGCCAGCCGCAAACGCTGCAATTCCCCGGGGGAAAGACTGGGCGTACCCCTTTCCAGCGTGAGATAACCCAGACCCAGGTCCAGCATGATCTGTAACCGGGCCACGATATCCGTAGCGATCCGTTGCCGTACCAGCGCCTTCTCAGGATGGGCCGCCTGTTCCTGCAAATTATCCGAGAACGAGGCCGTCGCAAAAGGACCAAAAAGATCCTGCAGCCTCGATAAAGGCACCCGCGACAGTTCAGCAATATCCTGACCGGCAAATTTGACGGACAAAGACTCCTGCCGCAGCCGCTTGCCCTGACAGAGCGGACAAGCGCTGCCGATCATATACTGTGACACTCTTTTCTTCATCAGGGCGCTCTGCGTACTGGCGAAAGTATGCAGCACATATCGCCTGGCGCCGGTAAAGGTTCCCATATAGCTGGGCTCAAGTTTCTGCTTCATCGCCCTTTTCATTTCTTCGGCGCTAAACCCGGAATACACCGGGACCGTAGGCTGCTCATCGGTGAAAAGGATCCAGTCCCGATCCTTTTTGGGCAGATCCCGCCAGGGAATATCTACATTATAACCCAGGGTCATCAGGATCTCCCTGAGATTCTGCCCCTGCCAGGCGCTGGGCCAGGCGGCAATGGCCCGCTCCCGGATGGTCAACCCGTCATCGGGTACCATCGATGCCTCCGTCACCGCATAGACCCTGCCCAGGCCATGACATTCCGGACAGGCGCCCTCCGGCGTATTGGGCGAAAAAGCCTCCGCATAAATGATATCCTGCCCCGCCGGATAATCCCCGGCGCGGGAATACAGCATGCGCAACAGATTGGATAGGGTAGTGACACTCCCCACGGAGGACCTCGTGCTGACTGATCCACGCTGCTGCTGCAAGGCGACCGCAGGTGGCAGACCCTCTATCTCATCTACATCGGGAATGGCCATCTGGTTGAACAGCCTCCGGGCATAGGGCGACACCGACTCCAAGTAACGACGCTGGGCCTCCGCATACAAAGTGCCGAAGGCCAGCGAGGATTTGCCGGATCCGGAGATCCCCGTGAAGACTACCAGTGCATCCCGGGGAATATCCAAACTAATATTTTTCAAATTGTGTTCCCGCGCGCCGCGCACCCTTACAAATCCACCCGGTCCCTGTTCCCCGCTGTCTGTCTTTAGTGTTGTCATAGAGTCCCATTTGCGTCAAAATTAATTGATTGACAGCAAAAGCGCGGCCAGGCTCGGACATCCGTAATTTCTACCTCTTATATAATTGCCGGCAGGCCTATACCGGGATATTGCAGTCTCTTACGAACATATGATCATTCCCAAACATCTGCAGCTATTTATATCCGTGAGCTGGTACAAGCGGGCGTCACCACCGGCACCCTCTTTTATTTTACGGACTCCAGCTACATCCGGATTGACACGCAGGCCCGGGTCCTCTTCCAATCCTATTTTACGGGGCGGACCAGGAATTGCTGAAAAAATAGACTTCTCCTTCGGGTCGGGAGAAAAAGACAGCCTGATCCTCCGAACGAAGAACTGCATCGATTGCCACATGCCGCTGCAGACCTCAAAGACCATTACCGTCAATACAGGTGCCGGCCTTACGGATATCCCCTACCTGATCAGGACCCACCGGATCGGGATCTATAAATAGTGTTTCCCGGCCCCCCCGGCAATCGCTCATCCATTCCTGTGATTGGCTCAATGCAGGTTCCCGCACAACAGCCATAGGCTGATCTTCATCCTTCATAAATGGGAGTATAAAAATTAATAGTAAATTTAAAAATGCGTTGGAGGCTTGGGCTCATATCTTTCGTTTATTGCTGGCAGCTGGCCTTCCCGGCACAGGCCCAGCAGACCCGGGCGTCACGGCTGGAGGCCACCTATATCTTCCATAATATCGACAATACCAACGGCCTGGGCAGCAACGAGGTCTTCTCTTTGGCCCAGGATAAAAAAGGCTATATCTGGATCGGAACAGTCAGTGGCTTGCAACGATATGACGGCTTCCGCTTTGTAAATTGCTGGCATGCCGGCAACGGTAAAGGCGACATGAGAGTGGCCTCCATGTATCCCGATGAGAAGAACGACAGGATCCTCTACAATCAGTCCGATAACAGCCTCTACCAATGGAATTTTTTAACCAATACCGCCACCGCCCTGCTGCCGCAAAAGGAACAGCCCCGGAGTATCGGCGAGAAATACCGGGACTGGAAGGACAATACCTGGGTTCTGCAGGAATACCATGTGGACAGCAACAGTAAATGGAACTCCGGTAAGGAGGGCGTCGCCCTGGTAAAAGAAGGAACCACGGCTTCGACCCGCTGGGCCTCTTTCATCAGCGACAGCCGGCACAACGAAACCTGGGTCGTAGATTCCCTCCATGGATTGCTGCTCTTCGATGGTACCCGCAAAAAGGTCTATTCGGCCCAATACAATCCCCTGCACAACCCCGTGCTGGACAGCAGTAAACTTCCCCCGGGGTCCATCCGCAAGCTCACGACCGACAGCCATGGGAATATCTGGCTCCTCAGCTGGTCCCACGCCTTCTACCGCTGGAACAGGTCGCAGGAGAAGCTCTATACTTACTCCCTCGACGAGATCCTGGGGCAGGAAGGCAGCGAAAGATCTTTGCCGGCCTGGCTGTCCGCTACCTTGGAAGACAATCACGGCGTCCTGTGGATGACCACGGGCAAGGCAGGTCTCCTGCAGTACAATTTCGCAGAGGACCGGTTCAGCTACCTGGTCCGCCAGCCCAATAACAACCTGGCGCTGCAATACAACCACCAGATCAGCGCCATTTTCCAGGACAGAGAGGAAAATATCTGGCTGGGCACGGATAGAGGGATCACCATCTTTAACCCTTACCGGCAATACTTCAGCAGACTCGGCCAGCAGGATGACGGACCGATGTCTACCGCAGGGTCGGAGATGAATGCCGCGGCTCAGACCGCCAATAAGGATCTCTGGATAGGTTCCTGGGGAGGAGGCATCAATGTCTACGACACGGCCTTTCATTTGAAACGCCAGTTCTTTTTTAAGGACATAGGGGACAAGAACCTGGTATGGGCCATCCTGCAACAGCAGGACGGCGCCATTTGGGTCGGCTGCCAGCGGGGTTACCTGATGATTTTCGACCCGCTTGCTCTGGCCGTACAGACCCTCCATCCCCCCGAGCTGGAAAATTCCACCATCAAATGCATGACAAAAGATGCAGCAGGCAACACTCTTCTGGGCCTGCACAACGGAAGGATCGCCGGCTGGAACAAGGAGCAGCATCGCTTTGTATCCTACAATACAGCCTCCCAGCCTCCGCACCTGCCCCTCTCACCAATAGAAAATATCTATGTCGACAAAGGCGGTAACTGCTGGGCCGGCACCCGCAGTGGCCTGGCATCATTCGACCTGCAACAAAGGTCTTTTACGGCCGTGTACAAACCTCCCACCGAAAAAGCCCTTCATTGCCTGGGGATTACCGACTACAATGACTCCGTCCTGGTGGTCGGCACCGCCAACAACGGCCTGTATTTTTTTAACAAAAATACCCACATCTTCCATAAAATAGCCATTAACCAGGAGTATCCCTACTGGACCGCCTACGCGGTCAAAAAAGACAAGAAGGGAACAATATGGTTCACCACCGACTATGATATCTGTAACTATGATCCTGTCAGCGGAAAACTATTTACCAGCCGCCCTGAAAAAGGATTGGTCAATTCCTCTTTTGTATCTTATAATTTCCTGGCCACCTCCATCGGCCAATGGCTGACCTGGACCAGCGCCGAGATCGTGGGTTTCAAACCGGAAGAAATCCGCGCCATCCAGAACAGCCCAACACCCATCACCATCACGGGCTTTAAGGTATTCTCCAACCCATTGTTCATCGATTCGCTCATCCATGAGGACCAGCCCGTCCGCCTCTCCTATAAGGAAAATTTCATCGGCATCGAGTTCTCCAACCTCCAGTATTCCGCCATCAAACAGACCCGGTACTACTACCGGCTGGATGGCGTCGATAAGGATTGGGTCGCCGGCGGGACCGTCGGCTACGCAGGCTATACGAATCTGTCGCCAGGTAAATATCACTTCCATGTGAAAACGGAAAATACTGACGACGACAGCGCCGTGACCTCCCTGGTGATCATGATCGCCGCCCCCTTCTGGGCTACTTTCTGGTTCCGGGCGCTCTGTCTGACCGCCATCGCCTTGCTGATCTTTTGGTGGGTTCGCGCATACAACAGGGGGCTTCGGAAAGAATCCGATATGAAACAACAGCTCGCAACCACGGAAATGATGGCGCTGCGGGCCCAGATGAACCCTCATTTTATCTTCAACTGCATCAATAGCATAGATGCCCTCATCCAATGCGACGATAAATACCATGCCACCATCTATCTGAATAAATTCGCCAGGCTGATCCGCAATATTCTCGATAGCAGCAAGCAGCACACCATTACCCTCGCACGCGACCTCGAAACCCTTCAGCTCTATATCGATCTGGAACAATTCAGGAGCGAAAATAAATTCACAGCGGAAATAAAGGTGGACGAAACGATCTTGCAGGAGGATTGTAAGGTTCCGCCCCTGATCATACAACCCTATGTCGAAAATGCGATCATCCATGGATTACGGAACCGCCAGGGCTATAATGGCCGCCTGACGATCGAGATCACGCGGAAGAACGATTATCTCGTTTACCGCGTCGAAGACAATGGGGTAGGGCGGGCCGCAGCAAGGAACCGTTCCCAGCACCGATCCTATGGCATGGAAATGAGTCGTGACCGGGTGAATCTTTTCAACGGGGAAGAAGATATCCCCGTCATCATCACCGATCTGGAGCAGGATCAGCAGCCGGCGGGGACCCGCATTCAGGTCTCTCTAAAAATATTATCATGATCACAGCCATTATTATAGATGACGAATTGAAAGGACGCATCGCCCTCCGCCAGAAACTAAAAGACTATTGCCCCGATGTCAGCCTCGTGGGCGAGGCCGGTGACGGCGCCGAAGGACTTCGGCTGATCAGTCAGCATCTTCCCGAGATCGTATTCCTCGACATCGAAATGCCCATGATGAATGGCTTTGAAATGCTCCAGCAACTACCCCGGAAAAACTTTCATCTCATTTTTACAACGGCCTATGATCAATATGCCATTAAGGCCATTCGCTTTGCTGCCTTCGATTACCTGCTCAAACCGGTCGACATCGCCGAATTGCAGACGGCGATAGAAAAAATAAAGAACGAAAGACAACAGGGTAACACCACGGCCAAACTGGAAGTCCTGGAGCACAATTTGAAAAACAAGCACTCCCTCGGCAAAATAGCGATCCCGACCATGGACGGCTTGCTATTTTTCAACGTCAGTGATATCATCCACATGGAAGCGCAAAGCAATTATACGGTCTTTAGCTTTGTCAATAGACCCAAACTGACGGCCAGCAAAACCCTGAAGGACTTTGAAGAACTGCTGCCCGCCTCCGATTTTTTCCGCCCTCACCATTCGCATATCATCAATCTGCAGTTTATAAAGAGATATATCAAAGGCGACGGTGGCCAGATCGAAATGCAGAACGGCGAATATGTAGACGTATCCAGGAAGAAAAAAGAAGAATTCCTGAAATTGATAGGATGAGACCTATGGCATCGTAGGCACTACCAGCACGCTGGGGTGTTCGGCGTTATGATAGACCTTGATATGCGCCGTATGCGCATCCCGGGCCGTTTCCTTTGCAACCACACCCCCGCTGCAATAGTTCTTCTGAAAATAAATGGAATTGGGAGAAGTGATCAGCAGGCGCAGCCGGCTGCCTTTCTCAATGATCCTGGAAATAAAAGTAAACCGGGAAAAATGAAAAAGACCGATCTCGCCGGGTGTCAGTAACTCCTCCTTTTCCAGGCTCTTCCGGTAACGGGCCCGCAAGGTCTGCCCGGTCAAAAATACACTGCTGCCATCCCTTCTGATCTCATAGACCTGGGCATCGATATCCACATCCCTGACATCCGTCCCGATATATGCATCGAGTTCAAAGAAACCGGAGACCTCAGTGTCCTTTTCAAAGGGTTCACTGTGATAGATGAGACCCGCATCCCGCAGGTTATAGGCCGTCGACTGGTCCAGCAGGTAATTAGGATTGGCGCCCCGCATCGAATCGACAGTGGAATCCTTGTCCAGGGGATTATAGGTATATTGCGCAGGGCGGCTGTCCATGGCCGGTAATGACTGAAGGTAGCCAGAATGCATGACCCCGGATCCGCCCTCATCGTTCGCGTGCAGAAAGAATTTTCGTTTGTCCTTTCCGATGGAATCGAGGGCAGCCACATACTTCCATTGATCCCTGTTCGAGACATAATAGGCAACCTTGTTCTTTAGAAATATGGGACGGGCGCTGTCCTTCATCGTATAATTGTACCATTGCCGCTGCAGCTCGTTCATATCCAGCAGGGATGCATCCCCAAACACCAATCCTCCCAGTTCTTTTTTGGGGACGCGGGTACCCGCATGATCCCAGGGGCCAATGATCAGGAAATGCCTCTCCTTTGCTGAAGGAGAGGCATACTGCATAAATTCCCTGTAGAAGTCCAGGGCACCGGGCTGATCTCCATCATAATGCCCGGTGATGGTTAAGATGGGGAACTTCATGCTGGCATATTGCTCCGGGGAAGGATTGAAACTTTTGATATAGGCATCCACCATCGGGTGCGCAACCCATTTTTGGAAAATAGCATTGGGATTACCTACCAGCGAATCCATACAGGAGAAGGGCAGGTCCTTTTGATACCGCTCTGTAAATTTGCTCTTCCAGAAACTTTCGTCATTGAAAAGATTGGTATTCCCCGTTTTTCCGCTGGTATAGGTCAGCCATTGGATGGAATAAGGGTAGGGGATATTATAGGCGATGGGAAAATCGATACCGGGTTTGACAGCCGCCACCGGGTTCAGGGTGCTCAGATGCGGCGGCAGTTCTTTGGCGATCGCCCACTGGTTATAACCGCAATAGGATCCTCCCCAGGTGGCCGTCTTCCCATTGCTATAGGGCTGTTTCGCCAGCCATTCCACGATATCATATCCATCCCTGGCCTCCTGCATAAAGGGATCGAAGACACCTTCGCTGCTGCCCCGCCCCCTGGAGTCCACACAAACAAATACAAAACCATGCTGCGCAAACCAACTGGCCCTTTTATGATTCCCGTCGGCAATATAGGGCGTGAGAAATAACAGAACAGGCAGGGGCGATGGTAGTTCATGCGGCTTATACACAGTAGCATTGAGCCGGATGCCATCCCGGCAGGGGATCCTCACACCGGATAAAATGTCGATCTCCTGGGCCATACCGGTACTCCGGAGGCCGCCGATAAAAAGGGCTGTTAAAAGGACGAGATTGCGCATAAAAGATAAAATAAGGAACCAATATAGGTTCCTTATTTACAGGTGCATGTGGCGTTTATCCATCGGCAGGTCCTGTTTTTCTATTGGTTGCATCGGCGTCCGCTCAGGCGCCCAGAAACTCGTCTAAATTATTGAGACCCATGGTGAAGCCAGCCTCAAAGCCCATCTCAAGGATCTTTTGGAGATCGGCCTCGTTGTCAAAGGAGATCTCGACCTCGACCGCCGAACCCATGGCGGAGGCCTTGAACTGATTGTCCCAGTACATAACGGGAAAGCTCTTATCCGCGACACCCTGCTCATCGGTAAAGGCGGCGGCCGTCGAGAAGCTCTTTTGCGGAGCGATCTTTTTAAAATCAACCCGGCACCACATCCTGGTACCATCGGGGCCGACCATGGCATAGAGCCATAGACCGCCTTCTCTGAAATCGAAGGTCTTTGTTTCTGCTCTCCAGGGTCTTGGCGCCCACCATTTATCCAGGGCGCTGCTCTCTGTCCAGGCCTTCCACACCTTTTCCACGGGTGCATCGAATTGCCTTACAATGTGGAGTTTTTTGTTGGCCAGATCCTTTGAGATCGAAATGTTCTTGTTCATGATTTTTATTTTATAGGTCCTTTAATACTTCATCCAACTGATCATAACGGTCTTCCCAGCTCTTGCGGAACCGCTCGAGCCACAGGTCTATTTCCTTCATTTTGGTTGGATTAAAATGATAATAGATCTCCCTGCCCTGCTGATGCTGTTTCACCACCTCGCATTCGGTAAGGATCTTGATATGTTTGGACACAGCCTGCCGGGTACTCTTAAAATGCTCGGCAATGGCATTCGGGGTCATGGCCTGTAAGGCCAACAAGGCGAGGATGGCCCTGCGCGTAGGGTCGGCGATCGCCTGGAAAATATCTCTTCTGATGATCAATTTGCAACTATTTGATTGCAAATATAGCTGCAATCATTTGGTTGCGCAAATATTTTCGATGATTTTTCCAAAAAGGGCGCATCACGACAATTTGCCCAATCTGCCCGTTAACAAGGAAAATAATCCCCAGGCTTATGATAAAACGCCGTAGTTACCCTCATCCATAGGGTAAGTGAGCCTGGCATGTACTTTGAAATACAAAGGGAAATTATAAACTATGAAAAGGATCTTATTATTTTCCGCAGCGGCTATCTTATTTGCGGCAGTAAAGGTAAACGCACAATCTACCGAAATAACATCCAAAAATTCCTGGTTGAAACTGGGGGCAAATGTTGGTGTGCCGGTTGGCAACGTGTCTAACTACAGCAGCTTCACAGCTGGCCTTGAATTAAAAGGCCAGATATTGGAAACAAATTATCTGGGGTTAGGCCTGACTACCGGTTATAACCATTACTTTGGAAAAGATGGCTTTGATGGTTTTGGTACGATTCCGCTGGGCGGCTTTATTCGTATCTATCCTCAGAGCAAGGGGTTCTTTTTCGGAACAGACCTGGGGTATAGTATCATCACCGGCCTGGATGATGCCAAGGGCGGCTTTTACATCAAACCGCAGTTAGGCTACCACAATTATTCCTGGAATGTATTCGGTTATTACAACGACATCATTCGCAGCAATGACAATGGCGGTAGCATCGGTAGCGTTGGTATCGGAGCGACCTATAATATTCGCTTTTCTAAGAAGTAATTTACCGAACTTGCTTCCCGGCCGCCGCAACCGGCGACCGGGAAGTCTTAAGCAATGTCAGATTACAAGCAGCAAAAAATGGTAAATTGGTACCAGCCCAAAATGCTCCTCAACACAGCATTAAAGGCAATGGTATCGGGTGTTTTCGGCAACTACGCAGATAGGAGAGAACTGGAGAGCGCCCTGGGCAGCATGGTAAAGGACGATGATCAGTTCAATAAGATCAGACAGGAATATGGGGAACAGCAAGAGATCTGGGTAGATTTTGTCAGCGATACGGGAGATGGATTCGATTCCACCTTTGCCATCGCCCAGACAGTCGCAGCGCGTGCGTTGCAGCTGCCAATGCGAAACAGCGGAGGGACCATTTCCCTTCCCCGGGGTCGCATACTGATCTTTGGCGGCGACGAGGTCTATCCCTTTCCCACAAAAGAGCTTTACGAAAATCGGTTCAAGATCCCCTACGAATCGGCCAGCAATGATCTTTCGGAACGAATGGCCAGGGAGGGTCGCCCCGACATGTACGCCATTCCAGGTAACCATGACTGGTATGACGGCCTGGGGAATTTCATCAAATTATTCTGCCAGCAACGTACCATCGGGATCTGGAACACCCGCCAGCACCGTAGCTATTTTGCCATTCCACTCCCCAGCCAATACTGGATCTGGGCTACGGATATCCAGTTGAACTCGGACATAGACGCGCCGCAGCTGGACTATTTTAAATATGTGGCCAGAACAAGGATGAAAGATGGGGACAAGGTCATCCTCATCACGGCGGAACCTGCCTGGATCTACAACAAGATCCATCAGAAGGATCAGTCCTTTGGCCGTCTGCAGTTCTTCATAAAAGAATGTATCTACAACAAGGACAATGCAACGGGCAGGCAGTTCAGACTGGCAGCCACTCTCACCGGCGATCTGCATCATTACAACCGGTATTGCGATGAAGCTAACCCGAATGGTCATCAGTATATTACAGCCGGCGGGGGGGGAGCCTTTCTGTCTCTTACCCATAACCTGCCTCCGGCACTCGACGCCGTTCGAAAAGATTGGGTCAAACAGCAGGCGATCTTTCCCACGGCAAAAGATTCGGAAAAATTATTAAGAGGTAATTTCCTGTTTCCTTTTATCAACTGGCCGTTCGCGATAATGCTCTGGTGTATCTACCTGTTCTTCTTTTGGGTATTGTTCGACCAGACAGAAAAATTTTCCTGGAGGGTTCTTGAACATCCCGGCCTTGCCTGTATGACCGCGGCACTGGCGGCAGTGTTCTATGGATTCTCAGACACCAACGTCCGTAGAATCCGGACCGCACGGGGACTCGGAGTGTTGCATGCGCTGGGACAGGTCACCCTGCTGTGGTTCTTCCTTTCCCGCATGGTTGGCGTTATCGCTATGAACAGTTGTGACGGTCTGTTTTGCCGGCTACCGCTGATCATCGGAGGATGCCTTGCCGGCAGCCTCACCAGCGGACTGGTCATGGGTGTCTACCTTTACATGAGCAACAGGGTCGTGGATATGCATATCACGGATGCGTCTTCTTCGCTGTCCTGTCCCGATTTTAAGAATTTCCTCAGGATCAGGATCCATAAGAACGGCATCACCATTTACCCGGTCGGGATCAGGCGGGTCCCCCGCAGATGGACCCAGCGGTCGGAATCGGATGGGGACGCCCTCAACCCGGAAGACATCCGGCGCCGGCATTATTTTTTCACCCCGGACGAGCGCAAAGGCCAGCGGATCGAGGCCCACCTGATCGAGGATCCGATAGAGGTCCTCGATGAAAAATTGGTATAAACCCCTTATTTTTTCACCAGCGTCTCATATTGTACGCTTCCATCAGATCTCGTAAGACGGACGTAGTAAACCCCGGCAGCGGGCAGATCGACGGCATATCCATCTTGGGCACCTGCCCAGGTTTTTAAGAGGATTCCACTGGCGCTTAGCAGTTGCACTTGTCTGAGCCCCGCCACATTATCACCACTGATATAGAATCGGTTCCCTACAGGGTTAGGGAAAATGACCAGGGTGTTCCTGCTGCCTTCTGCAGATACTGCAACCACGTTAGAAAAACTTGATTGGCCATCGAGATCCACTTCCTGGATGCGGTAAAATAATTTATCCGGGGAATAGACGGGGTCCGCCTGATGGTATTCCTGGGGTAATGACAGATTCGTGGCAGGGATATTCCGGAGAATCGACGACCAGGATCTACCATCAAAACTTTTCTCGATATTAAAATGGCCCACATTGTTCTCCTGCAAAGTACCCCAATCAATGAATACCTGGCCGCTCTGCCGGTAAGCGCTCATCTTACCCCACAGCAAAGGCAGCGGGGCAGAAGTCCCGGCCAGCGTCATTTCATTCAATGTAAAATTGCTGAAGCCGGTGGTCAGAACATAATTGCTGACCGTATTATTCGTATTGGCTACAAAAGGCTGCCAGTTTGCCCCATCGTAAACATTTAATTGCAGGGTGGACTCATCGAGCCCGTTCAGTTCCGCCCCATCCTGGTAGCCCATTTGGATATCACCGCTGAAGGTTGGAGTAGTGCTGGAGAACGTATATACCCGGCTGATATACGTGTTGGACGCTGGATGAGTGATGGTCGTATTCCTCGTCACGGTCATGTCATCGATCGTGAAATTCGATGAAGGAGTAAAAGTGAGCAGGTCCATTGTGAAACTTGTTCCCGGGGTAATAGTAAGGCCCGTTCCCGGAGTTACATAGACAATATCCTGCGCCGACGCATGCTGCAAAAAGAACATGGCCAGAAGACAAAGGAGATAATTTTGATTGGAGTGCAAAAGTCTTTTCATGTCATAAAAGATTGAAAGTAAAAAGATCCTGGTTATATTTTTGTGATCAGCAGCCTGGTTGTGCCTGTTGTGGAAGGTGAGGTGACAACAGAGCTGGTAACAATCACGATTTGAACAACATCACCGGCAATCAGCGGATACTGGGTTACCACACCTGCAGCGCTGAAACTGGTATAGGGAGAGGGGAATGTGGCCGACCCCGCGCCGGAAGGCCCAACGAACACATCGGTCCCATTGACACGGATGAGCAGGAATTGAACTCCGGTACCCGAGAGGCTCGCAGAAGCCGAAATATTGTACAATCCACCTGCCGTTGCTGTAAAATTGCCGGTGCCCGTATTCATTTGGGCGCCGACATTGGTGATCGCATTGTTGAAGATCATGACGGTCCCCGTCGAGGCGGGATAGGTGACAACGCCGGTTACCGTTCCATGGAATTGAACGATCCCTCCTACTGTTGTCCACTGCATCTTTCCGCTGTCTATATTGTTGCTTGTGCCAAGCGTCAGCACCTGTCCGGCAGTGCCTACTATTGCCGGCAAGGCATAGTTACCGTTGTTTGTCACGGATGGGGCATATAAACCCACATATTGGCTGCCGGTGCCGCTCGGCTCCTGCCACCGGACATCCCTTCCATTGTTATCGGAATTGGTCAGGGCGATCCGCGAGTTGGCGGTGATCAGGAAGCCCCCGCTAAAGGTCTGGTTGACTGTCCAGGTATTGGAATTCCCAAGATTGATACCCAATGGCGTGCCGGCAGCCCCGGTACCCGTGAGGGTAGCGTTGGTGACAACGGTATTGGCCCCATAAGCCACCCAAACCGTTCCGTTATAATAGTAAAAGCCTGTCGGGGCATCCGTCTGATATACCATGAGGCCGGTAGCAGGCGTAACGATAGCAAGCCGTTGAGTGGAGGTCATCCGGGGCGCCAGGAATCCCTTGCCGGTGCTGGTTAGATCCAGCACGGATGAGGCATTGGGACTGGAAGTGCCAATGCCGACCTGCGAAAATACAGGGTAAGAGAGAACGAGGAATAGAAAAGGTAAGTACAGTTTCTTCATGGCGCAAGAATTTATAGTTAATGGATGCGATTAACGGCCACCATTATCGTCGCCGTTATGCACTACATCAGAGAGACCTTATTTCTTGCGGAAGTTGTAATTTGAAGGATGGAAAATGGACCAGGGTAGGCCCAAACTTTACCCGAAGCGATAACAAATATCGATCTTATTTTTGAATTGCCAAATTTAGAAGTAAATATTACCGGCGTCTAGGCTTTTCTCTTGACAGGCATGGCCTTTTTCCCGGCTTTTTTGGCAACAGCTTTCTTCGCGATCTTTGCAGGGGCAGCCTTTTTCACAGCCTTTTTAGGGGCGACCTTCTTTGGCAGGATCTTCTTCACCGCCTTCTTAGGTGGTGCAACCTTCTTCGCAACCGCTTTCGCAACTGCCTTCGGTGCAATCTTCTTCGCCGGCGCTGCCTTCTTCTTCGTAATCTTCTTAATGGCTTTTTTCACAGCAGTGAATCTCTCCGCTGCGACTTCCACTACCTTATCCTTCCCTTCGATGATCTCTTCTCCCAAAACTTGGAAGGCTTCACCGGCGAGGGCAAAAAATCCTTTTCCTTCATGCGCGGGTTCGGGTGACTGGTTTTTCTTTTTCATATGTATATTTTTAAATGATTAATTCTTCTAAACAAGTTTGAGACCGAGTTTCCGCCCCCCGCCGGACGCCCTTTTTGAAAGATCGCTCTGCTCCCAAGGCGTATTTTGTAGAGCTTTTGACTCAGATTGGGGCCTAGACCGACCCTCCCATCTGGCCCCGGACCGAGGGGCATCATTGCCTGTTCGTTTTGAACGCCGCCTGTCCGTTATCGAAGTTTCCACGACAGCCTTCTCCGATATGTCTGTTTTGTTTATTGCATATCCCCCTGAATCATTGCTCATGTATGATCCTTAAAATAAAACCTTCAAAAAATCTTATTCCCCGAAGACAAATGTTATAATTTGTCGGCTATTCCTCACCCCTGAAAAACCAAACCCGTATGAAACCAATTCCACAAAGAAAGATCTTTCTATTTTTCATTGCTGTCTTATGGACCTGTTCATCGATGGCTACACCAACAACGACCGGCGGACTGATTACCATCGCAACCGCAGCCGGTAAGCTGACCTGTAAGGATTCGATTGTCCTGCTCACAGGAACATCTACCGGCAGTCACCTCAATTATAGCTGGACAGGCCCCGCCGGGTTTACCTCCCAGCTGCCCAATCCTTCCGTGACCACGGCCGGCATTTACACCCTGACCGCAACGGATTCCACCAATGGCAACACCGGTACCGATACGGCCACTGTATTGGAAGACCGGAATCCTCCCATTTCCATCGACCTCTATATAGTATCCGGGCAGACGCCGATCAACTGTCATTCCCCTTATGTAGGACTCGGTGAAACCACGACAGTGATCGCTCCCGATTCATTCGGCATGATCTACGTCTGGAGAGATCCTAACCACATCCCGGTAGATAGCGGTAATGTAGGGATCATCGCGCGGGTCCCCGGCATCTATACCTTTACCGCGACCCAGAAAAAAAATGGCTGTTCGCTGACCAACTCCATCAACATTCCGGGAGATATTACCGTTCCGGTGATCAGCATACAGCGATCGGTACCGCAGATCAATTGTATCAATCCCAGTTCCACACTGACTGCCAGCACGACCACTCCCAACAGTTCCTATCTCTGGGGCGCCCTGGGAACCAGTCCCAGTACTGCCGGCAGCTCCTTCACGGTAACCACTGCAAACACCTATGTTGTCCAGGTGACCGACACGGTCTCCTTTTGCACCAGTACCGCCAGCATACAAGTGTCGTCAAATATTACTCCCCCGACCAATGTCACGGCAACGACGCTGTTCGGATTTAACGAGCTTACCTGCGCCGTCCCTACCCATACACTCAATGCCAGTTCTTCCAGTGGAGCCACGTATACATGGACAGGGCCCAATAACTTTAATGCCAGCGGAGCACAGGCCGGCGCGAGCCTGCCGGGCACCTACACCCTTCTGGCTACCAACCCGGCCAATGGCTGCACGGCCACCGCGCAGATCAGCCTGGTGATGGATACCGTCCATCCATCGATTGCTTTTGTCACGACACCGAATACACGCGTCCTTTCCTGCTTTAATAATTTAACCATCACCCTGGACGCCACGACCTCCGCCGCTACCTCCTTATACAACTGGAGCGGCCCCCGCAGTTCCAGCCAGAAGACGCTGAGCGTCCAGACGGCCGGTGTCTACAATCTGCAGATCACGGATCTCAACAACGGCTGTAAAACCAATGACACCATTTCATTTACCGCGAACAAGATTACTCCAGTCGGACTGGCCGTTGCCGTAGACCGGCCGATCTCCTGCCTGAATGCATCCGCCAACCTCGCCGCGTCTGCGGCGACGACCGTCGCCACCTATCAATGGATGGGACCGGGAGGTTTCACCGCGAATACGGCGTCGATCAACACGACCATACCGGGCGACTATATACTGATCGGGTCAGATCCTTCCAGTGGATGCTTTTCTATCGCGCGGGCAACCGTCGTGCAGGATATCTCGCAACCCTCCTCCGTTACCGCCAACCCCAGCAGCATCCTGACCTGCGCGCAGACCAGCATCAACCTGACCGGCAATTCCACGACGGCGGGCGCAAGCTATCTGTGGACCGGGCCCGGTGGATTCAACTCGACCAGCAGGGTCACTTCGACCACGGCCCCCGGCGCCTACCTGCTGACCGTCACCCACCCCGCCAGCGGATGTAAGGCCACGAAGTCAGTCAATGTACAGCAGAATATCACTCCGCCGGCCAATGTCAGCATTGCACCGCCGGATCAACTGAATTGTGATGTCACCAGTGTTGAATTGACGGGCAGCTCCACCACATCCAATGTATTGTATATCTGGTCGGGGCCTAATGACTTCTCCGATGTAGTCCCTACAACCACCGTCAGCGAACCGGGGGAATATGTTCTGACCGTCACGGATCTAAGCAACAGCTGTTCTTCTACGGCCTCGGTCACGGTAGATCAGGATCTGACGGCCTGCGAAGCCATGGCACAGAAGCTGGCCAGCGGACAGGCTGCCACCCTCATAGCGGCTGACCCCGGCAGGACGCAGCCTGCTACGGGATTCAAATACAGCATTTACCCGAACCCGCTGAGCAATGCCAGCAGCGTCCATTTCACAGCTCCGAAAAATGCGCATGTGCAAATAGTGATCTACAGTGTTACCGGTGTACGGGAGAAGGTGTTGTTCGATGGCCGTGCAGAAGCGCACCAGGCCTATCAGTTCCCGGTCGGTGCAAGCCGGATGGCTCCGGGTATCCATTTCTGTTTGATCAGGATGGACAATAGGATCTACAGCAACAAGCTGATCTTATAAGAAGTCAGCGGACGTCCTAAGGTTTTTGGGACGTCCGCTCTATTCAACTTCCAGCAGGAGGAATTTGGAAAATTTAACCGTCAGCCTTGGCTGGCTGCCCGTGATGCTGCCCAGGGAAACATCATTAAAATAATCAGTGACCCGATAGGTCTTATCAGGACGCAGGCCGCGCAGCTCCACCGTCCCTGAAAAAACGGGGGCATAGAACGCATAATAAGTATGCCCGTTCTTTTCAATACAATGGGTCTCCGGAAAGTCATACCCGATATCATAAAGATCACCGCGGTATCGCCCCTGGCTCAGCCGGGTCTTCTCATACAGCGAAAGATATTTTGCGGTACGTACCTCTTTTTCCGGCGATAAAAAGTTCTCGTCGACAGAAGGAATACCGGTAGCCGGAAAGATGAATTTTGTCCCGGGCACGGCGCCTATGCCCAGCTGCGAGGCGAAGTCTTCCTTGTCATCCGTCAGCTCGACATGATCCCCAAAATAGGCGGTCCCCGGCATCAGCGCCTTGTAGACCTTTCCTTTCAGCCTCACCTGCCAGCTGCTGACAGGATCACTTGCCACGAACTGGTTGGTATAGGGCATATGATAGAAGTTCATACAATCGCCGCAGGGACAAAATTCCACCACGGCTTCCGGCTTGATGGCCCTGGCCGTTTCGAACAAAGCCTTGAAATACAGAGGCATTTTTTCAAAAGATTCCTCAGGCCGGTCGATCCCATGTCCATCCGCATAATCGGGCGCACAGGCATTCATATGCTGCCCGTCCAGCTTCAGGGCATCGAACCCCCAATCCTGTAAAAACAGCCGGACCGTGGCCCGCATATCGGCCAGAACGCCGCTGTCCGTGGGAGACAGATAATAGGCATCCCACCAGGTGATGAATCCGGGCGATCCGTCTTTGCGCATCAATACCATCTTCGGATGCTTCTGCAACAGCTGACTGCCGGGATCGGCGGCCAGTGGGGCCCACCAGAGGACCGCCTTCATCCCCAGGGCATGAACACTGTCGACAAAGGCCTTCATCTGTACATCACCGCCGGGAAAATGAGTGGTATTCGTATGCCAGTCGCCATTCTTCTGTTGATAGCCATCATCCAATCCCACCCATTTGATGCCCAGCTCCTTCACCTTACCCAAGGTCCCCAACACCTGGCCCAGCGTGAAATTCCTTTCATAACCCCATGCACACCATACGGGCTCGAACGCCGCAGCTTCGGGCGCCGCAGGCAGAATCCCCTTCGTTTGCATAAAACGTCCATAGTCCCGCAACGTGGCCCAGCAGTCTTTTGTATGCACCGCCACAAAGGTCTCAGCAGTACGCAGCGTATCACCGGCAGCCATCGCCACAGCATCCGGGAATGCATATTCGATATGCATTGCGGCGCTCTTTCCATAACGGTCATAGTCAATGGGCAGCGATACTGTTCCGGCCACTTCACCTGTATACCCGATCGCGATCCCTGCATCTCTCCGCCAAAGGTCGATCAGGGGAATGCCGCCGCCATAGTCCGAGGCATTCATCCCCATATAATTTAATTCCTCCGTCCCGGGCCTGACCTTTTGTATCCAGTCCCGCCGATCCGCATGCGAGCTGCCCTGGAAACTCCAGAAATAGGGCAGGCTATCCGCCGGGACCAACAGAGGCGCCAGTACATCATATCCATGGTTCACCCACTTCTTCACCATCACCACCCGGCCGCTGTGATTGACATAGGCGACCCGGTAGATGGCGAGATCCGGGAAGCTGTCATAGACCCGGATCGACAGGACCTTTTCCAACTGATGGGCTCCATCTTTTCCGAAGAAACGGTAAAGCCTGCCAGCGCCGGCAGCATCACGGATAGCCTGGCTGTCTTTCCGGACCAACAGAAAATCCCGCGCGGAGTAATATTTTGTTTCCAGTGTTTCGGAGGCGGAGAAACCGGTCATCAGGGGTTCAGCGCCCGGCGCCGCCAACCTGACCCGGGTCCGCAGACGCTGATCGATGGTTATTTCCAGTCTGTCCTGCCGGATGATGGTCACCTTTCCGTTGAGGGTCATTTGCTTAGTGACAGTACTCCGTCCGTTGACATCCGCCTGTCCTTTGACGGTCTTCACCTGCCCGTGTACAGCAGCGGAAAAGAACGATCCGCCCATCAACAGGGAGATCATGACGATCCGCCGGAAGTATTTTTGCGTCATCTATTTTGAATTTATGATCTTTTCAGCATTGGTGTGATAAAGTTTGACCAGCACATCCTTTGGTAAGAACAGCCCGTACAGCGCCCAGTGATAGTCGAACTGCCCGATCTCATAAAAATGCTCGTCGGCCGTCTCCAGGATGCGAAAGACGATCTTGTACATAGTTTTGTCCATACCCATATCCGTGCCGAACACCAGGCGGTCCTGGTAGCGGGTAATAAAGTCGGCAGCATACCGGGGTACCGGAGCAATCTCTCCGAAACGGGCCGCGACATCCGCATACAGGTTGGGATATTTGTCCAGAAATGCGCCCAGTTGGGAAAGATCGCTGCAGCAATTGGCAAGATGACAGGCGATAAAGATCGTATGCGGATTTTGACGCAGCGCATTCCCCAAACCAGTCATCAGTTGATCATGGTCCAGTTTTCCGGGCTTGTTCATATCCACATGCCAGATACCCGCATTCATCATGCCATCGTTGGATGAGTCTGCCTGCTCGTACATCCACCGGTCCTCGCCGATATGGATGCTCACCGGCATATGCAGCTCTCCACACCGGCGTAGCAGCGGCTGCATGCGGGGATCGTCGATATGGACCCCATTGCCGGGAATGGGCTTGGAATACAACTCTCCTTCACCTTTGTCCCCTAATTCTCCAATACCACGGGCGCCCTGCCGGTAGCAACGGTCCAGTTCCGCAATGGCGCGCTGCTCCCAGCCTGCCTTGCCAAAGCCGGTATAGTCAAAGCCGCACCAGATCGTAAACCGCGAAGGATAACGGCGATACTTTGCAACAACGGAGTCGAATCCTTTCCCCGTCTGGTAGCTCAGTACCGTGGTCCTTTCAATACCCATCGAGTCCATGGTTGCCACCCAGGCATCGACCTCTTTTCCCGTTGCGGCATAGTCATGACTATGCAGATCGATCACGGGGCTCGCAGCCTTTTGGACAGGCGTAGAGGGCGTGTTGTAAATGGAGACCGGCCTGTAATGCTGCAACAGGAGCCGGGAAGGGTCCTGCGCCCGGGAAGAAAGACCCGGTATCAGGCATCCCAGCCCGAGCAGGAGCAACAGGGGATGAGTTTGCATTTTCATAAATTGATCACTTCCAATTTACGGGTGATAAGTGCCTGAACCTCCTGGATCGCCTTGGGGAAGATCTTTCTGAGATCGATCTCCTCATTATCGGCCAGCAAGGATTGTAGTTTTTTCATAAAAGTATTCTTCGTCTCCGTAGCCAGGTTGATTTTGCTGATCCCGGCACGGATGGCCTCCTGCAACTGCGCATCAGGGATTCCGCTGCTGCCATGCAGGACCAGCGCACAACGGGTAACGGCCCTGATCTCTTTCAGACGGTCGATACGAAGATTTGGCGGGTCCTTATAAAAACCATGGGCATTGCCGATGGCGATGGCCAACGCATCGATACCCGTGGCCTCGGCAAAGGCGCTGGCATCGGCGGCAGCGGTAGGTTCCGCGCTCTGGTCCTGCCCCAGCTTGGCGACATACCCCAATTCAGCCTCAACATTGGCCCCATAGGCTTCCGCAATCCTGACCGCTTCACCGGAGATGCGCACATTCTCCGCGAAAGGCTGCTCGCTGGCATCGATCATAACACTGTCAAACCCCGCATCCAGACATTTCCTGACGACATCCAGGCTGCTGCCATGATCCAGATGGATCCAGCCTTCCACATTATATTCCATGAGCATGGCGCGCGCCATGGCGACGGCAGGCCTGATCCCAAGGTAATGCAGCGAACTTTCACTCAGCTGCAGGATCAGGCTGCTCTCCGTAGCCGAGGCGGCCAGCAGCAGACCCTTTAAGGTTTCGAAATTATAAAAATTGACAGCCAGCAATGCCGAACCTTCCGTCGTGCATTGGGCAAGTTTTTCTTTCATGGTCATAATACATAATTAAATTTTTGCCTGGCGATTTCCGCGACGGCATCATAACTTTCAAAGGCGGTTGTCCCTCCATTCCGGGTGGTATTGATAGCGCCGCAAAGGGCGCCGAATGCCAGGCACTCTTGTTCAGGCTTGTCCTGTACGAACCGGTGGATGAACCCAGCATTGAAGCTGTCCCCGGCGCCGATCGCATCGGCCACCTCCGTATTGAGAAAGGCCGGCTGGCGTAACAGTTCACGTCCCGTCCAGAGAATGGCGCCCTCATTGCCCTGTTTCACCACCATGATATTCAAGTGGTTGCGGATAGCAGAAAAACTTTTTTCAAAGCTGGTGTTGCCGGTGAGTTGATTTAGCTCATCCAGGTTAGGTAGAAATACAGTGATCTCGGGCAGTAACCCGGGCAGATCGAGATCCCATTTTTCAGATGGATCTCCCTGCGGATCCAGGGAGGTGGTCAGCCCCAGTTGACGGGCCCGCCGGAATAGCCCGGCAAGACCCGGCTTCAGCGCCGGCTGCAGGAATACAGAACTGACATGGAGATGTGATGCGGACGCCAGCATCTCGTCGGTCACGCTGGCGGCGCTCAGTTCGTTCATGGCGCCGGGATAGGTGATCATGGCCCGCTCCTCACCAAAATTAAAGGCGACCGTGATACCGGTATCGGCCGTACCGCTGCGGATGATAAGACTCGTGTCCACCCCCTTTTTGGCCAGGTCCGAGAGGATCTTGTCACCAAATGCATCCTTGCCGATACAGCCGCAAAAGGCGACACGGGACCCCAGCGTAGAGAGGTTGGAGGCGAAAATGGCCGAACTACTGCCCAGCGTGAAGATCATCCTTTCTGCAAGGATCTCTTTCCCAAGCCGGGGAAAACCATCCAATCCATCCAGGATCAGGTCGATATTCAATTCGCCAACGACCAGCACGTCAAATTTTTTTTTGATCACGGTACTATTTTTTTATGTTCAGGGATCCGGGGTCCGGATAGATATTCACGCCTTCCACCACCCGGGAGATAGCGCCGCTGATCGAAGGATTGTCCGGACGAAGACCCGAATGCAGACTCTTGAAAAAACCCAGCAGCTGTCCGGGGATAATACTACATACCGGCAGAAAATCTTCGGCGATCATTTCCGACGCATCGACACCCATCACGATCTGTTCCTGCAATTCCTTAGCCCCTATCCGTTGCTCACTGACACCTAGCTGAAAAAGGGTTTTGTTCCCGATCTTCATGGCATGCAGCAGATCCTGCTCATATTGCTGAACATAATCATTATTACTGAAGAAATAGACGATCAGGGTCGTTTCATCGATCACGGCCTTCGGCCCATGACGAAAACCCAGGTAACTCTCGGCCTTGCAGATGACCTGGCCGTCCGTCAACTCCTGTACCTTCAGGGCCGCCTCTGTGGCCGTTCCGAACAAAGGCCCGGATCCCAAAAAAACCGCCCGCTGAAAATTGAGCTCCGCTATCTGCCGGATCGTCTTGAGATCCTCCGCCAACATTTTCTCCGCGGCGGCAATGATCAGCCGGATCTGCGTCTGGCAGAATTCCCTTTGATCGATATAGGCTACTAGCAGCCCGGACAACAGCATACAGGAATAGCTACCGGTCATCGCCAGGCTCTTGTCATTGGCCTCCGGAGGGAGAATAAAGACATATACCGGGTTCGGGGATTGATAATTGGCCAGGGTGCCTTCGGCATTACAGGTAATGATCAGGTGATAGCATTTTTTACAAAGCCGGTCTGCCAGCTCCAGCGCCGCACAGCTCTCCGGGCTGTTCCCGCTGCGCGCAAAAGAAATGATCAGGGGCGCCTGACCTTCATTAAAATAATAATGGGGATGAGAAACGATGTCGGTCGTAGCGACGGCACGGGTGATCTTGTGTGTCTGCCGGAAAAGACTTCCCTGCAACGAAAGGCCGATAAAGGCGCTGGTGCCGGCCCCCGTCAGCAGGATGCCATCGGACTCCCGGCCCGCCATTTCCAAAAAATGACCGATGGCTCCGGATTCCCGGAAGAATTTATCCGCGGTGCGTCTCCATAGGCCGGGCTGTTCCGTCACCTCCCTGGCCGTATCCAGGGCCCCTTTTTCTAACAAGACAGATTCTGGGTAATTCAAATAGGTCATAACCACATATTATAAAATAAAGGTAGGAAAATTATCTTTCAAAATCTTTATATATCCTTCGAAGTCTTTTATTTTGTTTTCTTTCCATAAATTGATTCCTTTTACCCCTACTTTTGTATGAATCGATCATTATATGGCGGAACGAAAAGAAAGATTTACCGTTTCCAGGAGAAAAAAGATCCTCGAACGGATACAGGAAACTGGCGAAGTACTGGTAACAGGACTCAGTAAAGAATTTGATGTCAGCGAGGTGACCATCCGGAATGACCTGGAACACCTGGAACGAAAGAACCTCCTCATCCGCGCCCGGGGCGGAGCCATTCACTCCGAAAACCATGTGGGCATCGATCAGCGGCTGACGGAAAAGAACAAGTTACATACCCATGAAAAAATGGCCATTGGCAAAAAGGCCGCCAGCCTTATCCAGGAAGGCGAGACCATCATTGTCGACAGCGGTTCGACGACGACGGAGATCATCAAACACCTGGGGGGCATACGCCAGCTCAACGTCATCACCAACGCCCTGAATATCGCCAATCTCCTGATGGCCCACCCCCAGATAAATGTCATCATCCCGGGAGGCTATCTCCGCCAGAATTCCATGAGCCTCGTCGGCCCTCTCGCAGAAAACAACCTCCGCAGCTTTTACGTGGATAAATTATTTTTGAGCACCGACGGCTTTGACACCCGCCAGGGCATCTACACCCCCAATATCGACGAGGCCCACCTCAACAGCATCATGATCAGCATCAGCAAGGAAGTAATTTTGGTCACCGATAGCAGCAAATTCAAAAGGAAGAGCCTCGCCTTCATCTGTAACATTGATAAAATAAAGACGGTCGTGACAGATGCGGGTATCCCCGAAGATGATAAGAAACGGCTGGAAGATGCAGGGATAGATGTCCTGATCGCCTAAGGTCCGGCGGCCTGCGCCTGAAGCCCTGGTTCTACTCGCTCAGCAGCACAATGGCAATAGCTGCCAGGATCAGCCCCGTCAGCAACACCACCCCCGGCATCACCGCATAGATCAGGAGCGAAAGGATGATGGTGATCACCGGTGACAATCCCGTCAGCGGCACGACCACAATGGCATTCCCATACCGCAGCGCATAGACCAGGGTCAGCGCACCGATGGAATTCAGAACATGCACCATGGCCGCCAGCCAGGGACCCTTGAAGCCCCAGTTGATCGGCTGGGAAAGATCCGTCATCGCCAGCGCCACCGGCGACAGCAACAACGCACTGATGCACATATACATAAAGATACTCTCTGCCTTCATGGTATTATTGCTGAACTTCATCACATATGCCTGTAAGCCCCACATGATAAAGACGATCACCGTCAGCAAGAGCCACCGGTTCCCGTTCACAGCTGTCCCGCCGAGCTTGGGGTTGGCCAAAAAAAAGGCCGCTACCAGGGACAACACGATCCCCACCCAATGCCGCCGGTTGGTCTTCTCCTTCAGAAAAACGACCGATAACAGGATCGTCAGCACCGGGAACAGGGAGATCAGCGGGAAAACAATATAGGCCGGTCCTTCCCGCAACGCTTCGAACAAAATCAATTGACCGCCGGCCCCCAGCAGCCCTACCACCATCCCCAAAAAGATCGACCGCCTGTCCACCTCCGGCTTCCACCCAATGATCCGCAAGGCCACCAGCGCACAGGGGATCATCGTAAGACTCCACATCACATATCCCAGCGTCGGCGGGAATCCGGCCTTGCCGGGGATCTCTATAAAAGCCCCCCATATTCCCCAGAAAATTGTCGTTATCAGAGCATATAAGAGCCAGCGCTTGGATGATCCGGGCATTTTTTTGTTTTATAGTGATCGGTATTTTCAAAAATACACAAAAAAAGATTTAATAATTTGATATTTATTTTTATTTCTTTCGTTATCTTTAATTTGAGTGGTTTAAAAATTTCAATTTCTTTTACTTGAGAAATACCACGTTTTTTCAGGCCAAAACTTCTTATTCGGACCAAAACCATTGTTTTATGAAAAAAAAATGGCAACTGCTGCCCCTGCTTTTATTGCTCACCCTCTTCACATGGGCCCAAACACGCACAATCACCGGAAAAGTACTGGCTGCCACTGACGGTAGCCCCCTCGCAAAGGCAACCATCTCGATAAAAGGCGGGAAGGTAACTATGGCGGGTGACGATGGCAGCTTCACCATCCAGGCGCCCTCCACTGCAAAACTTACCCTGCGCATCCACATGGTCGGTTACACAGAAAAAGACATCGTCATCGGAGAAGGACAGAACAACCTGTCTATTACATTGGATGTCGACAGCAAAAGCCTTAACGAACTGGTCGTCGTCGGCTACAGTGAAAAGAAAAGATCGGAACTCACCAGCTCGATCACCGTGGTGGACGCAGGCAAATTAAAGGACGTCACCAGCAACGACGTAGGCTCCATGCTCCAGGGTAAGGTCGCCGGCCTCCAGGTCGTCAACAGCTCAGGTGTCCCCGGTGCATCCGCCGAGATCAGGCTGCGCGGCGTCTCCTCCGTCAATGCATCCCAAAAGCCCCTGACCGTCGTAGACGGTATCATCGGCGGCAACTATGATCCTAATGACGTAGAATCCATCACCGTATTAAAAGATGCTGCCGCAACAGCTATGTATGGCAGCCAGGCCAACGCCGGCGTCATCCTGGTCACCACCAAAAAAGCAAAAGGTGACAAGCCTACCGTCGAAGCCAGGATCACCACCGGTTTCCGCCGGCCGGACTTCGGCAGCATGAAACTCATGAACGGCGCCCAGCTATACGAATACCAGAAAGAGTTCTACCGCGACTATATACCCGGCGCGACGGACAACTCCTATAAGATCGATCTCCTCAAGTTCTACGACGAACGGCCCCGTAGCCTGGCAACACAGGACTACAGCTGGAACAACGCCCTGTTCAAACCTGCCCTGATGCAGAACTACTACGTCAGCCTCAGCGGCAAGACGGACAAAGGCGATTATTACACAGGAATTTCCTACTATAACGAGAAAGGGACGGCCCTCAACACAGGATTCCAACGCATCAACGTCCGCGCAGGATCCACCCGCCGTCTCACCAACTGGCTCTCCTTTAACAACAATATCAACCTCAGCGGCGTCACCGGCAAGAGCTACGACTACATGGACGTATACTACGGCTATCTGAACATGCCCTGGGACAATCCCTTCGACAGCGCACATAAACCCGTATACGTTGACGGCAATTCCACTTTCAAATGGTGGAGCCGCGATAAGGTCAACCCCCTGCATACCATTGCCAACTCGGATCATCCCTACAAAGGGTTCGATCTCAACTATGACGCCAACATCAATATCAGCATCAACAGCTGGCTGAGCTTCGCAAGCACCAACCGGTTTTCGGCATCCTACAATAAGAGTAGCACCTATTATTCTTCTGTTGTGGCAGGACAATACCATGGAACGGGTTATCTCACCGAGTCCGGCATCCTCAACTATGGAGGTATCTCCAACGATCTGCTAAAGGCCAGCTTCCGCACGGGCAAGCACAGCATCAGCGGCCTGGCAGGATTTGCCTGGGAAGGCGGCCAGACAGAGCTTTCCGGTGCTGCCGGTCGCGGACTTCCGCTGGGCCTCCGCGTACTGGACGTACTCAGCAGCAACATCAGCGTCAACGGCTCGACCGACCGGTCCACCATTCAGTCACTGATCGCACAGGCCAATTACGGCTATGACAACAAATATTTCCTGACAGCCTCTTACCGCAGGGACGGCAGTACTGCATTCCAGCAGAATAACAGATACGGATCCTTCCCCGCCGTCTCCGCCGCCTGGCTGGCCAGCAATGAATCTTTCCTGCAGTCAAAAGTCGTGAACCTCTTAAAATTGAGAGGCGGCTACGGCATTACGGGTACCCAGGACATCGGCGCCTCCCGTTACCTGGGCCTTTATTCCCTGACGACTCAATATAACGGGCAGGGCGCCGCCACTCCCCTACAGCTGCCCAGCGCGGGTCTGACCTGGGAGAGCAAACACCAGGCAAACCTGGGCATCGACATCGGCTTATTTAACCGCATCAACCTGACTGTCGATCTTTACCGCAACATCACAAAAAATCTCCTGCTGCAAGTGTCCCAACCCCTCTCCGTTGGCTTCGAGACAAGATGGGGTAACGCCGGAGAGATAAAGAACAAGGGGATCGAGATCTCCCTGGGAACCGTCAATGTACAATCCGCCGGCTTCAGCTGGACGACCGACTTCAACATCAGCTTCAATACGAACAAGCTGCAGAACCTGCCGGCCGATTTCGTCAAGACAGGCAACTGGGCCATCTCCCAGCATTACCAGAGCGGCGGCAACCTCTATGAGTTCTTCATGCCGAAATGGTTGGGCGTAGACGTCCAGACAGGCGCCCCAACCTGGGAAAAACTGACAACCGACAACAACGGCAATATCACGAAAAGAGAAACGACCCTCAACTACGCAGAGGCTACCCTTCAGAATGCAGGCAGCGCTCTTCCCAAATACCAGGGTGGGATCACCAATACTTTCTCCTACAAGGGCGTGTCGCTCAGCGTCAATGCCTACTACCTGCAGGGCAACAAGGTCTACAGCAACAACCTCCGTTTTGTCATGAACGATGGGAACGAACCCTATTACAACCAGATCGTCCTGCCAAAAGGATACAGCATCTGGACCAAACCGGGCGACCACGCTACCAACCCAAGCCCCCAGAATTCGGCCAGCGCGCAAGAGGTTTCCACACGCTATCTCAAGGACGGCAGCTTCCTCAGTATCCGCAACGCTACTCTCGCCTGGGCCCTGCCCAAACCGATGGTACAGAGATTGGGTATGAAGGATCTTACCGTATCCGTATCAGGGGATAACCTGCACACCTTTACCCATTTCCTGGGCCAGGACCCGCAGACCACTATCACCGCCAATGACTTTTCTACACCAGGGGTCAGCGATTTTAAATATCCTAATAACAGACAGTTCCTGTTCAACATCAATATCCGATTCTAACATCCCGGTACTCCGGATCAAACAAAATACGACTTCCCATGAGCTATAAACATAATAATATCACGACAGGTCTCTCCGGATGGGGGAAAATGATACCTGTTTGTTGTTTTGCACTTTTTCTGAATACAGGCTGTATCAAGGACGTTTCCCCGAGTAATGCCATCACCACCGAAGTGCTCACCGGTACGACTGACGGTTTGACCAAGGCTGTCAACGGCGCCTATGCCCTCTTCAAAGACCATGTCACATTCAACGGCGTCCCCGACGATAACCTGATGTACCTCCGTCAATATTTTCAAATGAGTGACTTTGCCGGGGATGATATCACCTGTGGGCAAATAACGGAAGATCCCTTCTTCCTGAGCTTCTCCCTGGCGCATACACCCACCCAGACGAATACCCGCTATTTCTGGTATATCTCCTACAAGATCATCAACGATGCCAATACCGTCATCGAAGCCGCGGAAAAATCGACCGGCGCCGATGCCGCCCGGGATCAGCTCCTGGGGGAATGTTATTTTCTGCGGGCTTTCGCCACCTTCAACCTGGCCCGCTTCTTCGCCCGGCCCTATACACAGGACCCCGCGGCGCCGGGTGTCATCTTAAGGACCTCCACCTCGGATCCCGCGCAAAAGGCAAGGGCCTCGGTAAAAGATACTTATGCCCAGATAGAGGCCGACGCATTAAAGGCCGTCAGTCTCATGAACCAGCCCCGCGGCGTAACCTATGCTACCAAAGAGGCGGCCCAGTCCCTGCTGTCCCGGCTCTATCTCTACATGGGCGAAAATGACAAGGCCGTGGATCTGTCCACGCAGGTCATCAACAGCGGAAAATTTTCCCTGGCTACGGAAGCCACCTTCCCCGACCTCTTCAAAAATGCCACCGCCAGCAGCGAGACCATCTTCTGCATCGCCTTCACTTCTTTAGAGGACTATGGGAAATTCGGCAGCATCGCCTCCATGATCTTCAGTGATGGCAACAGCGGATGGGGAGAGGAATTCGCCAGCGGCTCGATCCGTGATGAGATGAACCAGCATCCCGAAGACCTTCGCTGGTCCTTCGTTATCCCTTTGATCGACGGCAGCAACGATACCGTCACCAAGAATGGGATTCCTACCTGGTATATCAGTAAATTCTCCTTCCAGGCAGGCAGCCCAACCCTCAGCAGCCCCATCATGTTCCGGATCGCAGAACTTTATCTGAACCGGGCCGAAGCCAATGCCAAACAGGGAAAGACTTCGGAGGCATTAGCTGACCTTGACCTGATCCGCAGCAACCGGGGTCTGTCAGCCAGCCTCTACAACGGCAACCTGCCCCCCGGCAGCACCGCCCTGGATGTAGTGTTGAAAGAAAGACGTCTGGAACTCGCATTCGAAGGTCACCGTACTTTCGATGTATACCGCAACAATCTGCCCATGAACCGATCCTATTGGGGCTACCATCTGGCGGGACTAAAAGAGACGGATGTCGACCTCAGCAAGACTCCCACCGGTTACCCCGACGAGATCGTGCAACCAACCGACAACCGGATCATTTATTACATCCCCATCGACGAGATCCAGACCAATAAATTATGTACGCAAAATCCATAATCACCTGTACTATGCGCAACAAAATATTTTTACCGATAGCCGGCATCTGCTCACTCCTCCTGGTACTTGCATCCTGTAAAAAGGACAGCCATGCCGTGGCCCCCGACCCCTTCTATGAAGTGACGGTCGATGGACTGACAGCCACCTTTACCAATAAGTCCACCCACGCCACATCCTATAAATGGGATTTTGGCGATGGCTCCAGTTCGACGGACTCCAGCCCCGTCCACACCTATCCGGGCAAGGGGAAATATGTGCCGACCCTTTACGCCACCGGTACGGGCGGCACGATCAGGGAAGCCTCTACCGTGCTGCATATTTCCAAGGGTTCCTCCATTAAGCTGGATGACAATACCCTCTCGGATTGGGATACCGTTACCCACAACGTCGTCATCGGCGGCGTCGATGCGGGCAATTTTATAAAGGCCAAATATGACTACGACGGCAACAACGTGTATGTCTACTTCGAACAGCATGCGGCAAAAGCAGATGGGAATATCTACGATATGTACATCGATGCAGACAACAATCCATTGACAGGCTATCTCACCAACGATATCCCGGGGGGCGCCTATGATGTCTTGCTGGAAGGCACCATCTTCGACGGCTGGCTCGACCCGTATTATCACTCCGGAGATCAGAATAGCTTTGGAGGCTATGCCGCGCAAAGTCTGAGTGAGTTCTACACCGTGGGCGCCTACCAGGAGTCGGGCGGAGTCCTGAAATTCGAGTTCGCGCTGAAACGCAGCAAGATCAGGGGCCTCACCGGTCAGGGATTGAGGATCGGCGTGCAGGTAGCCAAGAACGATTGGACGGCGACCATCGGCTATTCTCCCGATGTCCATACGGCATCCTTTTTCCTGGATATGAGTGAGTAATGAGTGGTGAATGGTGAATGGTGAGTGGTGAGTAAACGCTATAGCTATGTTAATTCATTTGCGCAAATGAAAATAATGATCTTATTTGGCGGCGTAAATGAATTTACCCGATAACGAAAGATTCTTATTTCGCCTTGTCGCAGAAGGGAACGAGCAGGCTTTTACCAGCCTGTTCAATTTATTCCTGCCAAGACTCTATCCTTTTATAATAAAACTGACCAGGTCCGAAGGGGAAGCACAGGAGATCATCCAGGAAACATTTATCAAACTATGGCTGAACAGGGACAAACTGGCCGATATGGAAAATCCCGGCGGCTGGCTGTTCAGGGTGGCTTCCAACAGATCCTATGACTACCTGCGCGCGCAGGCATTAAATAATAAATTCTTCAGACCCATTGCTGCGGAGCATGACACGCCACACGCCCCCGATGGCGGGCTCGATGCAAAAGAACTGCAACGCCTTATTGGAGAGGCCATTCAAACATTACCCGCCCAACGCAAAAAGATCTACCTGATGAGCCGGGAACAGGGCAAGACCATCCCGGAAATTGCTGCAGTGCTGAACATCTCTCCCCATACAGTAAAGAACACACTGGTTACCTCATTGAAACATATCCGCGAATATCTGGCCAGGCATGGCGTCATCTACCTCATATTCAGTTTATTCATCTTTTGAAAAAAAATTCCGGGGTCCGATAGTCCTAACCATTCGCCCGGCCGTTTATCAAACAAATGGAAGAACAACGTCTGAGATATTTATTACAACAGCACCTGTCTGGAACGGCAACGGCGCAAGAGCTCGGCGAGCTTTCCGACAGCATGCAGTCCGACACCGACAGCGAACGCTGCAAGACTCTTCTGGCCGAAATGATGCAGCAGGAAATCCCCGCCTTCCCGGCGGACTGGGACCCTTACCGGCAAATGGAACAGCAGATCCTGGCCATCGACCGCCACAGTCTCGAACCTGCCCTAACCCCTGCCCCTGCCCGGGTCAGGATCCTGCGAATTGTCCGTTGGTCCGCAGCCGCGGCCATTCTTCTGTTACTGGGACTGGGCGGCTACTTCTGGACCGGCCATAGGACTCAATTGGCCGTGATTGAATCGATCAGACAGGACAGCATCATCTCAACGGCAAGAGGCGAACAACGCGAACTGATCCTGCCCGACGGCACACATGTATGGCTCAACGCAGCATCCTCGATCAGCTTCCCTGCCAACTTTGCCGCGCACGAGCGGGTCGTGACCCTATCCGGCGAGGCATTCTTTGATGTAAAACACGCTGACAAGACCCCCTTTATCATCCATTCGGGACCTATCACAACAACCGTACTGGGAACGGCCTTTGATATTACCGCCTATCCCCAACAAAAGAACATCCGAGTCGCCGTACAGAGCGGAAAAGTAAAAGTACAAACCGGCAATAATGCCACGGCCGCCGTCCTGGAGAAAGGGCGACAGGTAAGGATCAGCGCGGATACCAACACCCGGCAAAGCGATATCGACCCATTGTCCATCGCCGCCTGGCGAACCGGTGACCTGGTATACAAAGATGAAATGATGGAAGATATTATCGCCGACCTCCAAAGAGCCTTTAAGGACTCCATAGAAATAAGATCCCCGGCACTAAAGACAATAAGGATCACCATTTCTTTCACCAGGAAAGATGGATTGCAAAATGCCCTGGAAATGATCAGCCGGACGACCGACGGCCGGCTGTCCAACAAGAATGGCATTTTCATGATAGAATAAAAAAACCC